>OLPF01002542.1_pt1 | contig 11621 bp, 12 predicted proteins | sample 1673121 | NCBI WGS metagenome assembly OLPF01 (sample SAMEA3136756, study PRJEB25190) | human gut metagenome | reverse complement strand
TACTGGAGGTAATACATGAACAACGAAAGAAACAACACGACGGCCGGCGGGATCGGCTTCTGCGGCCTTCTCGCCGTCGCCTTCATCGTCCTGAAGCTCACCGGCGTCATCTCGTGGAGCTGGCTGTGGGTACTGGCCCCCATCTGGATCCCCGCGGCCATCGTCCTCGCCGTGCTGCTGGTCGTCCTGATCGTCGTCCTCGTGAAGGAGGGCGTCAAGCAGACCGAGGAGAAACAGCGCCAGAAAGAGCGCCGCCTCGGCATCGACGAGCAGGCCCGCCACTACGGCCTCGAGCGCCAGCCCGGGGAGACTGACCTCGAGCTGAAGAAGCGCATCGCCTTCCTCAAGCAGGCAGAAAGGAGGGCCGGGCGCAGATGATGGACGAAAGAGAACGCCGCGACATTATGCTGCGAGCCATTCACCGCTATGGGGAGGCCGCACAAATCGACATGGCCGTCGAGGAGATGGCCGAGCTGACCAAGGCCCTCTGCAAGGTCAAACGGGCGACGCATGGGGCGACCACCACCGCAGCCGTCTCCAACGTCATCGAGGAGATCGCGGATGTCCAGATCATGCTCGACCAGCTCCGCATCATCTTCCACCGATCTACCGAGGAGATCGAGGAGGCGAAACTGGAACGGCTGAAAAACCGTCTTGACGGCCGAAACAACTGGCAGGGCTCCAGCCTCCACAAGTGGATCGAGAAACAATTCTCCACAGGAGGTGACGGCCATGAATAAACCGCAGCCGCAGACCAGCCCCGAGATCGAGGAGTACAGCACCACGGCCACGCCGAAGGCATACGCCGGCAGCGTCCCTGTGTTCTGTGCACACGACGCCATCGTCCCGCTGAAGGATCTGCGGCCTAACCCCAAGAACCCCAACCAGCACCCGCCGGAGCAGATCAAGCTCCTCGCCTCTATCATCCGGGCGACCGGCTGGCGTGCTCCGATCACCGTCAGCAAGCGCAGCGGGCTCGTCACCAAGGGCCACGGCCGTCTCATGGCCGCACAGCTCGACGACCTGACCGACGCCCCGGTCGACTATCAGGACTACGCCAGCGAGGCCGAGGAGCTGGCCGATCTGACGGCTGACAACCGCATCGCGGAGCTCGCCACCACTGACAACAAGATGCTCGCCGAGGTTTTCGCCGACATCGACACCGGCGAGATCCCATTCATGCTCAGCGGCTACACAGAGGAAGAATACGGCAATCTTGTCACGGCTCTGTCCGAAGCTCTGCATGATGACGAGTCGGAAAAGGAGGACGGCGACACCGAGCCCGAGGCGCCGCCAGAGGAACCATTCACCAAACCCGGCGACCTCTGGCTGCTGGGAGACCACCGGCTTTACTGCGGTGACAGCCTGAAGATGGGCGACGTTCAGAAGGCAACCGACGGGCAGCGCGCCGACCTTATTTTCACCGACCCGCCATACGGCATGGGAAAAGAGAGCGACGGCGTCCAGAATGACAACCAGAACCAGAACGATCTCCTCGAGTTCAACAAGAAGTGGATTGCGCTCAGTTTCTCGATCCTGAAGGAAAACGGGAGCTGGTACTGCTGGGGCATCGACGAGCCGCTCATGGATATTTACGCCTTCATCCTTCGGCCGATGATCGCCGCGAACCAGATCACGTTCAGAAACTACATCACATGGGCGAAGCACTCAGCCTTCGGAGTCAACAGCGAGCTCATGCGGAGCTACCCGAGGGAAACCGAGAAATGCCTCTTTGTTATGTGCGGCGTCGAAGGCTTCAACAATAACAAAGACCATTTCAACGACGCATACGAGGCGATCCTCGATTATATGGTCGGAGAGGCTCAGAAGGTCGGACTCAAGGCCAAGCAGCTCACGGAGATCACCGGCGTTCAAATGTGGGGGCACTGGTTTAGCAAATCGCAGTTCACGCCGATCCCGGAGTGGCACTACAAAAAGCTCCAGCAGGCATTTAAGGGCCGAGCCTTCAGCCTTCCACACGATCAAGTGATGAAACTGCGCAACAAGCCGTCCGAGGCATACCAGAGCATGAAAGCAGAAGCGATGGAGCTGCGCGCCTTCTTCGACAACACACACAACGACAGCGACGAGCATGACATAATGACCGATGTGTGGCGTTTCCCGATCACAAACACAGCAGAAAGAGACGACGCAGGCGGGCACGCAACGCCGAAGCCGATCGCACTGTGCGAGCGGGCCATTCTGAGCAGCAGCCGGCCGGGCGAGCTCGTGGTCGACTTCTTCGGAGGCTCAGGCTCGACGCTCATAGCCTGCGAGAACACCGGGCGAACCTGCGCCATGATCGAGCTCGAACCCAAATGGTGCGACGTGATCGTGCGGCGCTACATCAAAACAACTGGAGACAATAACGTGCGCTGCGTCCGTCAAGGCCGAGAGCTACCGCGCGAGGAGATCGCCGCGATCTTCGAGCCTGACGAGGAAGGAGGTGAGCAGGAGTGACGCCCTGACATAATGAGCGAGAAGCCGATCACACAACGGATCAAGGACAGGCTCGCGGCCTACACCGCCATGCTGAGGGACATCGACAACCAGCTCGAACGCCTCGACCGCATGGAGATGACGATGGCCTCACCGCCCGGCCCTGATCTGACAGGTATGCCACGCGGATCCGGCACACCATCCGACCGCACCGGCATGATGGTGGAGCGGAAAATGGAGCTCGAGGAACAGATCGACCGGCTCAAGGCTGAGGAGAAGCAGGAGCGCAACGCCATCGAGGGCCTGATCCTCCAGCTCTCCGACCCCGACGAGCGCGCCGTCATCCGGCTGCGCTACTTCGACCGGGCTGACTGGGAGAGCACCTGCGGCGTCCTGTTCGGTGATCGGCGGGACTACGTCGACAGAGTGGACACCTACCAGAACAGGACATACAAGATCCACGGCCGCGCCCTGCTCAACCTCGCCGCCGTGCTGGACGAGCTGGAGCCCCTGCCTGAGCTGCGGCAGTAAAACGCAGTAAAAGGAACAAAAGGGAAGTAAAAGGAATTGAAAAGCAGTAGCGACCCGTGCTATTCTATATCCTGCAAAAGACCGCCGGACACACGGACAACGCCGTGACAATTCCGAGCGGCTGACCAGAGGAAAACCGAATAACAACCGACGGCAAGAGGCCGACGGGCGAACCAACGCCCGCCGGTCTCTTTTTGCATATAGGAAGGAGGCGACGGCCATGCCGAAGAACAGCATCTCGGCGCAGCTCAGCAACCTGCACCAGCTCGTCGCAGACGTGCAGGCCATCGAGGCCGGCGGCCGCAAGGCTATCAGCAGCACCGTGAAGGACGTGAAGGCCCGGGCCCCCGGCTGGATAGCGCAGGAGGTCACGGCAGTCTACAACATCAAGAAGGGCGAGATCACGCCGTCCAGCGGAGGCAAGCCGAAGAAGATGGCGGGCAGCATCCGCATCACAGGCGAGACCATCGAGGAGCTCACCCTCGTCTACAAGGGCCGGCTCCTGACCCCTGTGCACTTCGGCATGACGCCCAAGGCCCCGCCGGCTGGCAGGAGCTACACCCTGAAGGCGCAGATCCTCAAGGGCAGCAAGAAGGTCATCGGCCGCTACAAGAACACCCGCACCAAGGGCGGGCCCTACTCGCAGCGGTCTCACTGGATCCTCATGGGGACGGGCAACACCAAAGCCGACGGCACGAGCTGGATCCCGTTCCAGCGCATGAGCAAGACCCGCACCGACATCCAGAAGATGACCACCATCTCGGTGCCGCAGATGATAACCAGCGACCGCACCAACGAGGCCATCATGCTGAGGCTCAACACCGAGACGGCCAAGCGCCTCGACCACCACATGAAGCGAGCCCTCGGCCTGTGACCCACGGGCCGCCGCCACGGCCAGCAGGACGCCCGCCAAGGCGGCCGGGCACGCGAGGGCAGCCAACACACACGCGCAGGAAAACGCGCCGCAAAGGGCACACAGAGGCCCCACACGGCCACGCAGAGCGGCCGAAGGTACTGTGACGCACCCCTAACGCCTGCGGTGCTGGCGAGCCCAAAAAACGCGCAGACTCCAAAAAGTTTTTCCGGGCCGTTTCGCTTCGCCCGGGGGCCTGCGCAGACCTTTTCCCTGACCTCACGAAAATGGTGGGGGCACGGCAGCACGACAGAAAGGAGGGGACGCCATGCCGAACACCAACACCAAGCTCGTCGACAGCAAGACCATCGCGGCCCTGTTCGAATTGACTCCCCGCCGCATCCAGCAGCTCACCAAGGAGGGCGTCATCACGGCGACCAAGGAGGGCAACGCCAACCGCTACGACCTGCTGCCGACGATCCAGAAATACATCAGATACCTGACGGCCAAGGCCAACGGCCGGGAGCCGTCCAAAAAGGACGCCGAGATCGAAGGGCGCCGGCTCGAGGCCGAGGCAGACCTCAAGCGCAGCAAGGCAGACATCGCCGCGCTCCAGCTCAAGGAGCTCGAGGGCACCATGCACCGCAGCGAGGATGTCGAGGCCGTCATGACCGATCTCGTGTATAGCATCAGGTCAATGCTCGTGGCTCTGCCCGGGCGTCTGGCCGTGGATGTCTCCAGCGCGGCCACCGCTGCGGAAGCGTCCGACATCATCCGCGCCGAGGTCTACAAGATCCTCGAGGAGCTGGCCGGCTATAAATACGATCCCGAGGTCTATGCGCGGCGGGTAAGGGATCGGGAGGGATGGAGCGAGCTCTCCGATGACGCGGACGACTAAGAAGGCCGCCGCGAAGCTCAACGCCGCCATCTCGGGGGCGATCAAACGCTTCGCCCCGCCTGAGAGCCTGACCGTGGACGAGTGGGCCGACAAGCACCGCCGCCTCTCCCCCGAAAGCTCGGCCGAGGCCGGCCCGTGGCGCACCAAGCGCACCCCGTACCTCGAGGAGCCCATGCGGGCCTTCACGGATCCGAAGGTGCACAAGATCGTCATGGTCGCCGCGTCGCAGGTCGGCAAGTCGGAGCTCGAGCTCAACATCATCGGCTACATCATCGACCAAGACCCCGGCAGCATCCTCTATGTGCACCCGACCATCGACGACGCCCGGAAGTTCAGCCGGCTGCGCGTCGCTCCCATGATCCGGGACAGCAAGCCCCTGAAGGCAAAGGTGCACGATGTCAAAGCCAAGGACAGCGGCAACACCATCCTCCAGAAGTCTTTCCCGGGCGGTATGCTCACGCTGACCGGCTCCAACAGCGCCTCGGCTCTGGCCTCCACGCCTGCCCGCTATATCATCGGCGACGAGCGCGACCGCTGGGCGACCAGCGCCGGCACCGAGGGCGACCCGTGGGCGCTGGCCGAGGCCCGGCAGGCGACCTTCTACAACGCCAAAGCCGTCGAGGTCTCGACCCCGACCATCAAGGGCGCCAGCAACATCGAGACCAGCTTCTGCCAAGGCACACAGGAACGCTGGTGCCACCGCTGCCCCGAGTGCGGGGAGTACAGCGAGATCGTGTTCGACGCCATCCACTTCGAGCCCGAGGCCAAGCGCGTGCGCGGCAAAAAGGTCTGGAGCCTGAAGGGCGGCGTCTCGTGGGCCTGTCCCGCCTGCGGCTGCCTGATCCCCGAGGAGACCATGCGCCGGCAGCCGGCCAAGTGGATCGCGGAAAACCCCGACGCCTACAAGAAGGGCGTCCGCTCGTTCTGGCTCAACGCCTTCAGCTCCCCGTGGACACCGTGGGAGAAGATCGTCCTCAAGTTCCTCGACGCCAAGAACGACCCGCAGCGGCTCAAGGTGGTCTACAACACCATGCTCGGCCAGCTATGGGAGGATCGCGGCGACCTCGAGGACGAGGACACCATGCTCGCCCGCCGCGAGGACTACGGCACACGCCCGGACGGCACCCCTGTGGAGCTGCCTGACGGCGTGCTGGTGCTCACCTGCGGCGTGGACACGCAAGACAACCGCCTCGAGTATGAGGTCGTCGGCCACGGCAAGTACGGCGAAAACTGGGGCATCGTCAAGGGCTACATCATGGGCCGGCCGGACACCCCCGAGGTCTGGCAGCGGCTCGACGATGTCGTCGACCATGTCTACAAGTTCAAGAACGGCCGGGGCCTGAAGATCTCCATCACCTGCGTCGACTCCGGCGGCCACTTCACCCAAGAGGTGTACGAGGCGTGCCGGGCCCGACAGGGCAAGCGCGTGTTTGCCATCAAGGGCAAGGGCGGCGACGGGATCCCCTACGTCTCCCCGCCGACTAAGGTGCCGATCCGGGACAACAAGAAGATCACCTGCTGGCTCTACACCATCGGCGTCGACGCCGGCAAGGCTGCCATCATGGCCGGCCTGAAGGTGCAGGAGCCCGGCCCGAAATATTCCCATTTCAACCGGCACCCCGACGCCGGCTACGACCTCAATTTCTTCAACGGGCTCCTCTCCGAGAAGCTGGTGCTCACGCGCACGCGCCGCGGCGACCGCTGGGCGTGGGAGAAGCTGCCCGGGCACAACCGCAACGAGGCCCTCGACTGCCGCGACTACGCCAACGCCGGCCTCAAGATCATCAACCCCGACATGGACGCCATCGAGCGCCGCCTGCAAGGGCTGGAGGAAAAACCGAAGGCCCCGCAGCAGCGACGGCAGCGGCAACGGCACAACCGGGCCGACGCCTTCGACGACTGGTAAGGAGGACACACCACAATGAGAAAGACCCGCGAACAAATCGAGTACCAGCTCTCCATCAAGAGGAACCGGCTGGAGCTCTACCTGAAGCGAGAGGCCGAGATGCTGGACGGAGGCGTCCAGAGCTACGGCATCGGCTCGCGCAATCTGGCCCGCTACAACACCGACCTCGCCGCCATCCGGGCGGCCATCAAGGAGCTCGAGGACGACATCGCAGCCCTCGAGGCCCTGCTCAACGGGCAGCGCCCCCGCAAAGCCGTGGGCGTCGTCCCCCGTGACTGGTGAAAGAAGCCCCGAAAGGGGCTTTTTTCATAGGCCGACGCCGGGAGTTTTCGCTCCTTTTCTCCCGACTCGGCCATCTTCACCATGAAGGAGGTGAGCACCATCAGCAGACGAAAGAACAGAAGCCGACCGCAGAGCGGCCGGCAGAGCCCCCGCCCCGTGAACAAGGGCTACGGCGACGCCGGCGCGAGCTGGCACAAGCGGTCGACCAAGGGCTTCAGGGCCTTCAGCGGCAGCCCCAAGGAGGACATTGACGCCCACAACTGGACGCTCCGACAGAGAGCCCGGATGCTCTACATGGCCGCACCCATCGCCACCTCGGCCATCCGCACCAACCGCACCAACGTGGTCGGCATCGGGCTCCAGCTCAAGAGCCGGATCGACCGGGAGGCGCTCGGCATGACACAGGAGGCCGCAGACGCATGGCAGGCGCAGGCCGAGCGCGAGTTCAACCTGTGGGCCAACAATAAAAGGGCGTGCGACGCCACCGGCGTCAACAACTTCGCAGCCATGCAGCAGCTCGCACTCTCCTCGTGGCTGGTCAGCGGCGACGTGTTCGCGGTCGTCAAGCAGTACGACCCGACGCCTCTCATGCCCTACTCGCTGCGCATCCACCTGATCGAGGCCGACCGCGTGGCAACCCCGACGAGCTCCGGCATCGTCACCCCCATGCTGCTGACTACCGGCAAGGCGGCCAACGGCAACACCATCTACGACGGCGTCGAGGTGAACGGCGACGGCCAGATCGAGGCGTACCACATCCGCAGCACCTACCCATTCGAGCTCGGCAGCACGACGACAACGTGGGCCCGTGTTCAGGCATACGGCGAGCGGACTGGCCTGCCGAACATCCTGCACGTCATGGAGAGCGAGCGCCCGGATCAATACCGCGGCGTCAGCTATCTCGCGCAGGTCATCGAGCCCCTGCTCCAGCTTCGCCGCTACACCGAGAGCGAGCTGACTGCGGCGGTCGTCGAGTCGTTTTTCACGGCCTTCATCAAGACCGAGGCAGGCGCCGGCGACAACCCGTTCAACGAGGTCGGGAGCAGCCTGCCGGAGGTGAGCCGGGATCCTAACGAGTACGAGATGGGCCCCGGCCAGATCAACATCATGGAGCCCGGCGAGGACGTGACCTTTGCAGACCCCAAGCGGCCGGCCAGTGGCTTCAACACCTTCCTGCGCGCCATCTGTGAACAGGTGGGCGCCGCGCTCGAGATCCCGGCCGACCTTCTGCTCAAGAGCTTCAACAGCTCGTACAGCGCCAGCCGTGCCGCCCTGATGGAGGCGTGGAAGGCGTTCCGCATGAGGCGCAAGTGGTTTGTCGATGACTTCTGCACGCCGGTATATGAGATCTGGCTCTCTGAAGCCGTCGCCCGCGGCCGCATCAGCGCCCCGGGCTTCTTCGCAGATCCGGCGATCCGCGCCGCATACCTCGGCGCCGAGTGGATCGGCCCCTCTCAGGGACAGCTCGACCCGACGAAGGAGATCACGGCCGAGATCCTCGCCATCGGCGAAGGCATCACGACCAGAGAGCAGGCGACCATCCGACTCAACGGCGGTCAGTGGGACGCCAACGTCGACCAGCTCACTCGGGAAAACGAGAAGCTGCGCGCAGCGCAGGGGCAGGTCGACCAGAGCACAGCGGCCAGCGGCACGATCTCCGCAGCTCTGCGGGAGGCGATCGTCGCCGAGGCCATCAAAAGCATCAAGGAAGGAGACAAGCATGAGAACGCATAACACTCCCCGGCTCTGCGCCGGGCCTCAGACTGCGGGCACGCCGATCAAGTTCTGGAACGTCGCCAGCATCGGCGACGACGAGGGCGAGATCACCCTCTACGGCGACGTCGTGAGCCGTCAGCCTGTTGACTGGTGGACGGGCGAGCCCGAGCCCGGCCTCTACATCGCGCCCGAGAGCTTCATGGAGGATCTCGCGGCCGTCAAGGGCAAGAGCAACATCACCATCAAGATCAACAGCACCGGCGGCGACCTCTACACCGGCATCGCCATCCACAACGCCATCAAGGGCCTGACCGGCCACAAGGTCGTCGTCGTGGAAGGCATCGCGGCCAGCGCGGCCAGTGTCATCGCCTGCGCAGGTGACGAGGTGCAGGTCTATCCCGGCAGCATGGTGATGATCCACGGCGTCGCCGGGCTGCTCTACGACTACTACACCCTCGCAGACCTGAAGAAGCTCCAGAAGGACTTCGACGCGAGCGAGCGGGCCATCGCAGAGATCTACCACGCCAAGACCGGCCTCGAGGTCGACCAGCTCCGCAGCATGATGACCCGCGAGACGTGGATGGTCGGGCAGGAGGCCATTGACAACGGCTTTGCCGACACCCTGCTCACAGACGAAGGCCCCGACGTCACCCTGAGCGCCGACAAGAAGGTGCTCCTCGTCGCCGGCATCCGGCACGACGTCAAGGGCTTCAGACACATCCCGGGGACGATCCCCATCGACAACAGCATCCACGCCGCCCCTGCGGCTGGAAATAAACACGCGGCCGCCAAGAACGACGGCCCCAAGAAGGAGGACAACAAGACCATGACCCTCGAAGAAATGAGAGCACAGCACCCCGACGTCGTGGCTCAGATCGAGCAGCAGGCGGCCGAAACTGCCAGAACGCAGGAGCGCGCCCGCATCGAGGCCATCGACAGCATCGCCGCAAGTGTGGGCGACGCGCAGCTCGTCAGGGACGCCAAGTACGGCGAGACCCCCTGCACCGCTGAGCAGCTCGCGCTCAAGGCTATGCAGAAGCAGGCGGCCCTCGGTGCCAAGCACCTGAAGGACGCCAAGGCTGACAACGACGAGTCCGGCGCTGCCGGCGTCGGCGCTGCCCCTAACGGCGGCGAGGAAGGCAGCGAAAACGACGACAAGGCAAAGGTGGACGCCATCGTCGGCCTCTACAACTCCACCAAGTCTCAGAACGGAGGTAAGAAGTAATGAGCAAGAGACTGGACGAAAACCTCGGCAGCGTCGGCTATGACGGCCTGATCGTTGCCAACGAGCCCGTCGCTGACGTGTTCACCGTGACCATCCGCAAGGAGGCCACCGCCGCAGCCACCTATAAGCGCGGCACCGTGCTGGCCCTGTCTGCCGGCACCGCCGGCGACGGCAAGCTGGTGATCCTCGGCTCCACCGCGACCACCAACGAAACCCTGACCGCCAACTGCATCCTCGCCGAGGACGTGGAAGTCGGCACCACCGCGGACGTGACTGTGCTGGCCTACCGCACCGGCCACTTCGCCCGCAACAAGCTGGCCGTCGCAAGCGGCTACACCCTGAAGGCGACCGACGAGGAGGAGCTGCGCAAGGCCGGCATCCTGCTCTCCGACGCCATCGAATACTAAGAGAAGGAGGACAACAAAATGCCTTTTAACTTCTACGACACCCACACGCTGCTCATGGCCGTGCAGCAGCTCACCCCTGCTGCGACCTTCCTGCGTGACCGCTACTTCCCCACCAACGACGCGAGCGACATCTTCGCCACCGACGACGTGCTCGTCGAGTTCCGTGACGGCAGCAAGAAGCTGGCGCCCTTCGTGGCCCCTCGCAAGGGCGGCGTCACCGTCCTGCGCGCCGGCTACAATATGGAACGCTACACCCCGCCCTTCGTGGCTCCCCGTCGCGTCCTGACCCTCGACGAGCTGCGCAAGCGTGGCTTCGGCGAGGCTCTCTACTCTCAGCTCACCCCTGAGCAGCGCCAGCAGGTGCTCATCATGCGTGACGCTGACGAGCTGGGCGACCTCATTACCAACCGTGAGGAGGCCATGGCCGCCGAGACCATGCTGACCAACGGCTGCATCATGAAGCACATCGCCGACGACGCCGACAAGAGCGACGAGATGGAGATCCGCTTCTACTCCGAGGGCACCAACCCCGCCACCTACACCCCGACGATCAAGTGGGACGCAGAAGGCGCCAAGATCCGCGCCGACCTCGGCGCGATGGCCCGTATGCTGACCAGACGCGGCCTGCGTGCTGCTGACCTCGTGTGCTCCCCGGACGTGGCCGACGCCATCGTCGAGGATCCCGACATCAAGGAAATGCTCGACAACCGCCGCTATGAGCTGGGCTCCGTCGCCCCCGAGGAGCTGGCGCCCGGCGCGTCCATTATGGCCCGCCTGAACATCAACGGCCGCATCATCAGCGTGATCTCCTACGACGAGACCTACACCGACGACGACGGCAACGATCAGCTCTACATCCCGAGCGGCAAGTGCATCCTCACCGCCCCCGCTGCGGGCCGCACCTGCTACGGTGCTGTGTCTCAGGTGGAGCAGGCCGACGGCGAGTTCCACACCTACGCCGGCCGCCGCGTGCCGAAGTATGTGTCCAGCGCCGAGGGCAACACCCGCACGCTGACCATCTCCAGCCGCCCGCTGCTGATCCCTAACAACAAAAACCCGTGGATCGTCGCCGATGTCCTGACCTCGGACTAAGCCGGCAGAAAGGAGCACGAACATGATCCAGATCATCGCGGGCACCTTCGGCTACTATAACGGCCGCAAGGTCGTCCCCATCACCAACGCGGACGGGCCTCAGAAGTTCGACCCCGAGCTCGAGGCCCGTCTGGTCAAGCAGGGCGTCGCCAAGTATGTCGACGAGCAGCCCGTGGCCCCTGCCCCGGCCGCAAAGCCGGAGCAGGAGCCCGAGACTGTACCCGAGACCGGCGACGCGCCCGCCGCTCCTGAGTACGACGAGGACATGAAGC
>OLPF01002541.1_pt1 | contig 11626 bp, 16 predicted proteins | sample 1673121 | NCBI WGS metagenome assembly OLPF01 (sample SAMEA3136756, study PRJEB25190) | human gut metagenome | reverse complement strand
CATCAAATAAGTTTTCTCCAAAAATACTAGGCATCATCATAAGTCATTTCTCCTTCCAAATGTTTAAAATGTATTGTTAGCATCATCGGATAATTCCTGGATGTTGTTTACTGGAACTTCTGGAGTTTCGATTCGGAATCATATCTTTGATTCTTTATCTTTCTTCCTTTGTTCTATTTGTACTATAACACACTTTGTCAGCACTGTCTAGAGGTGAGTGCTAATTTTTTAATTTTTTTTGCAACACTTTTCAATGTTATACTCCAAAATGTAAGATTTACGCTCGCAAATACTGCATCTATAAAATAATAATTTTTCTGTTGAGAAATTTAATATCTAAAAAACTATGGAATCAGAAATAATCATGTTCAAAAAATGTTACTCCAACTAGTAAATTTTACAGATACACAACTCCGTGGTATCTGGAACTGTCTACAAACTACCTACAATGAATTACTCAGCAAATCCTATCAAAAAAAGGAAAAAAGCCTACCATTATCCGTAGAATACTCCACAGATAATAGTAGGCTTGACTCACTCATTAACAGTTACCTGCATTACCGTTACAGCCATGCTTATCTTCACCACAATGATGTTCTCCGCAGGAATGCTCGTGTTCATGATGGGTGCAATGCACTTCCGGATTATAGTTCAGGTTTCCGGCTATATAATTTTCTGTCTACAAAATTTCCTTTTCTTTTTGACATTATATTGCCGATAACAAGCTTAAGCTGCTTTTTGCCGTCACTCAGCCATTTATCAACTCTATTCTTATTCGTAAGGTCAAATACCGGTGTCCATGTATCCGGCATAATCACACTATAGTAGGCATCAAAGTTCTGCCCATTATGAGCCATAATCTTCTTCGCCATACTGCCAGCCTCACCTGTCGTTGTTCCATAGCTGGCAAGGAAAAATGTATATCCACAATTTTCAATTCTGAGCTTTCCCAGATATTCTGCAACAATCCGTGGAAGACGCCAGAAATAAGTCGGTACCACCATTCCAAATATTTTTTCATTGGAGAAACAATACTTATCCTCACAGATGCAGTCTACGATAGACATACATTTTTCATCTGTTTTCTCCGCAATCTGTTCTGCAATATATTTCCCGTTTCCTGTTGCACTGAAATACAAAATCATTTTCTGTGAGCCTCCCTTTCGACACTGCCAAGCAAAAAGCAAACCGCCTGTAATGCTTCCTCTTTGCTTAATTGCTCCTTCGCCAAAAAACATTTTTCCATATCCATGTCTTTCATAATTGCAATCCAGCAATAATCCATCAGATCATAAATGTCATCAAAATAATCATAAAATGTTGACCTTGGATATGTCCTTTAACCGTGTAGGATCATGCATTAATCGAAAAAGCCCAAAAGACTATACATTCAAATTATGACGAAAAAGATCAAAATCATACTGTAGGATCCGCCATACTATGTGAAAGTGGGAACATCTATGTCGGTGTTAATGACAGGAAACCAGGAAAAATCAAAGCAAAATATCTGCTGCCTTTTGCTTATAATACGGAAAACTAGAAGCAATTATACGATATTAATACGTTTTCCCACCAATACCGCCGCAACCGGCATCACCACTACACAGGCGATCGCACCAAATATCATTGATACACAATTCTGGAACAATATTTTCGAATTTAATAATGTTTCCAGTGTATAATCCTGCATCTTCAGATAAGAAAATAATAATAGTGATTCTCCAAGATACGCAAATAGCAATGTATTCACCGTTGTCCCAATTACTTCTCTTCCGATCTGCATTCCACTTTCTACAAGTTCTGTCAGTTTTATCTCCGGTTTGTGAATACTGACCTCGTAAACGGAAGTGGTAACCGTAAGTGCCATATCTAACACAGCACCTAACGTGCTGAGTATGATCACAGCTGTCGCAACATTTCTCATATTAATATCCAGATTCATATTGTAATATAATACATCATCTTCCGCAGCCTGTATTTCATTCAGTCCGCCTGCCTCACTTCTCCACACCACCATATAGATACAGAAGAACAAGACCGCCATTGTAATCAATACGGCTGTAAATGCACTCTTCGTCTTTTCATTGGTACCATTTTGATAAAATAATGTGACACATGAAATGATGATTCCTACTCCGACCGTAACCAGAAGTACCGGCGCTCCCGCTGCCATCAGCCAGATAGCCAGGCTAAGCAGCAGCATATTTCCAACCAGTGATATCAATGATATCACACCTCTGTCCCCGCCAATAATCATGATCAAAAATAACAGGATGAATCCCAGTATCATCAACATATCTTCTTCACCTTTCTTATCGTTAATTTCATCATCACAGATGTGATCAGGATAGATACTGGTATTGCCAGTACAATTCCAATACTCTCTATGAAAAATCTGCATAATTCACACGGAATATGTAATTTGATGATCGTCATAAACCGGACACTGTTATTCATCCTGATCACACACATCGGAATCAGGCCACAGCCAAACACGAACAACAATACATTAATCATCGTTCCCATAATATCATATCCAATCTCTCTTCCGGACCGGAATAACTCCCGGAATGTAACTTCTGGCCGCTTCGTAACAATTTCACTCAAAGCTGCCGCAATTGCCACTGTAACATCCATGATTGCTCCAAGTCCGGATAACAGGATCTCCGCATGAAAAATCTCATCCGGATTATCAATGCTTCCCAAATATTCCATCGTAGAATAATCCAGTTCTGCGGTATGACTGATCACTACCTCAAATATTCCCATGATCATTGCCAGTATACATAGTGTTGACAATAAGGCCGCCCATGTTTTCCTGTGAAGTCCATTTAATCCGATCAATGTAGCAATTGCAAAGAAGAGTACCATTTTATTACAGATTGCTACAACATCCGCATCATCACCGCTTTTTAAAAATCCTGCTGAAAATATCACAATATTGATTCCAACCGTTATAATCGTGAGCACGCCTTTCTTTCCTGCGATTGTCATCAGTGCAAATATTAAAAGTCCAAGCAAAACAACAAGTTCTGTATCTCTTTTTACGCTCTGTATGCTGGATCCCACATTACTTTCAGACCCGTTCAGCAATACTTTATCCCCTTTGTGATATTTCTGTTTTAACATTCCTGTATAGGTATATTCGTTAGAAAAATCAACGATTTTCCCCTTATTCGTTCCATTTAATATCACACCCCGGATTTTTTGTTTATATTTGATTTCCTGTGTTCCGCGGGTGCTTTTATTCTCTCCTGCTATGCTTGTCTCTACTTTTGTAAGTTTTGCAATTGGTGTCTGATACAGCCATGCATCATTCATGACAAATATAACTGCAATCAGATATATCAGACCAAATACTCCATATAATTTTGCTCTTTTGCTTTTCTTTACATATTCCGTTATCTTCGTTGCAACCTGTTTCATTCTTATCATCTTTTCATTTTTTATTTTACCTGCATCTCTGAATTCACAAGGTGACAGTATAATGTATCGTCTCCCGGTTCCTTATACGTTTCAAATGTTCCCTTTACCTCTATCTCTGTCTCATCTTTGGGATATTCATCCGGATATACATGTGACACATCTCCCCAGACAAACTCCAGTCCCTGTGAACAGCAGGCCAGTGCATCTTTTATGATGCTATAATGATAGTATGTTCCAGTTTTTTCGTTTTGTCCAGTATAATATAAGCCATCGATGCAAAGTGTCTTTCCAATATATTTATCTGGTTCTACCATCAGCTGATAAACAGTAGCATAGACCATATCTTTATTCATATTTGTAAGGTCATAATCAACATCACTGCCTGGTGTCTGTTGCCCTCCCTGTTCCTTCGATTCCTGGCTGTTCTCTTCCTGCTTTTTTTCGTTTCTTTACGTTTTGTATTCTGAGTTTCTTTTTTTCTGTCTTTTCCTTTACGATTTTATCCACGGAAGAGCCTGTAGTAATCTTCTTGCTTTCTTTTTTTACACATCCAGCTACATTTATAAGAGCATACAAACGCCAAGAATAATCCATTTTTTTCTTCTCATATCATCTTCTCCCCATCATCCGTCCTGCTACACAACTGATAAAGAATGCTGCCATATCTGCAGCCACGATAGTCGAGCCAACCGGTGTTCCGGCAAGTATGGATAACAATCTTCTTTGACAATATAGAAAAGAGAAGCCAATGTCACGAATATAAAGATGATGCTAAACCATGCTGCAAGATGTTTTCTTTTTTCCGTAGTCATATCCTTCTCCTTTCTCATTAACATTCTTATTTTGGTTTAAGTGTTTTTTCTACACTCATTACAGATTCCATAGAAGACAGTACGTTTGGTATCTAATTGAAAATCATGATGTTCTGTCATGTGTCTGCTCAGGCATTCAATCTCATCACATTGAATATGAATCAGTTTTCCACATTTTTCACACTTGCAATGATAGCAGCTCTCATAATCAGATGTCTCACTCTCTCCTATGTACTCAAAGCAGGCACTGTTTGTACCTTCTACCACATATTTCTCAACCAGACCTTCTTTTACCATCTTTTCCAGCTGCCGGTATATTGTTGTCGTTCCGACTGCAATTTCACGGTCTTTGAAGTATTCTCTGATTTCCTGTACAGTAACATGCTGTCCCTGCACGGATTGCAGAAAAGTATGTAACTCAGTCATCTGTTTTGTCTTATATCTGGCTTTTGCCATTTTGACCTCTCCTTTTCAATTTGGAAATCATTTTTAAATTATCTTCATTAGCCCCGGATACTTTTCTGTCCCCACAGATCTATCTGCACTCCATAATAACCGCTTCACATCTGCCATATCCAAGCTGTGAACTGTTCAGACACAACGTGTAATTGCTGGCCTTTCCCCACTTCTGCCCGGTATAAAAGTTATAATTTGTCATGCGCCTTTTATCTGTATCTGCTATCAGCTTTACAGCCTCCTGCTCATTGACATGATATAACCTGCTGATACGCTGTATCTTTTCCGGCATATCTCCATGAATAAACACATTCAGCACATCATCCCTGTCTTTCAGTATAAAATCTGCATTTCTTCCTATAATAACGCAAGATTCCTTATCCGCAAGTTCCAGAATCACCTTTCTCTGTGCTTCATATACCATATCTTCCAAAGATTTTCCCGTGATATCCCGTCCGGCAAATGCATAGGCAAACAGTCCTTTCTTTGGCGATAATTCGGCACTTTCCTGAATATAATCCGGTGACAGTCCTGATTCTTCCGCTATCTGATTGATGATATTTTTATCGTAATAAGCAATTCCCAGCTTCTTTGCCACTTCCTCGCCGATGAAACGTCCGCCGCTTCCAAATTCTCTGCTGATCGTAATGATTCGTTTTACCATTCCTGTTTTCTCCTTACTTCAAAACCTTGTTTTTTCTGATTCTCTTTAAGAATACATATCCCACCAGACATGCAATCACTTCCGTGATTGGGAATGCCCACCAGATTAATGCAACTCCCATCTGACCATTTCTGGCAAATATAGAAAAAATTCCAGCCAGTGGTAAGATAATTACAAGCTGTCTCAGAAGTGAGATAACCAGTGATTCCATACCACTGTTCACTGCCTGATAGATTCCCTGATAAGCAACATTAATTCCTGCAAACAAGAAACTTAAAGAAATGACTCTCATTGCACTGATAAAATATGCTCTCGACTGTCCGGCATTAAACAGCGTCGCAAATGCCCCTGGGAAAATCTCTGTGATTGCAATACCCAGAATCATCAATGCAATCGTATAGATCAGACCATATTTGATTCCATCCTGGATTCTCTTCTTGCTTCTCATTCCATAAGCAAATGCAATGATCGGTGTGATTGCATCTCTGAGTCCAAATGCGAGGAACAGCACAAACTGTTGAACCTTATAGAATAATCCATAAGCTGTCTGTGCAGATGGATTGAATTTCAGAATCAGATTCATTACATAAACCATAATTGACATCAGCGCCTGTGCAATGATTGCCGGAAGTCCGATTGCATAGATTTCCTTGATAATTCCGCCATCCGGCTTCATGTATTTTGCCCCATGCTCGAATTCCTTATTGAATTTGATATGAAAGATAAGCAGTAATACTGCAGATGCTAACTGACCAATTACAGTTGCATAAGCTGCGCCTTTCACTCCCATTTCCGGGCAAGGTCCAATACCATAGATCATGATCGGATCAAGGATGATATTTACAACTGCTCCAACCACCTGGCCAATTGTGGAATAAAGAGAACGGCATGTTGCCTGTAATAACTTTTCAAATAAAGAAAAGAAAATAATACCAAAAGAGATTACGCAGCATATCCTCAGATAGCTGACTCCCATCTCCAATACTTCTGTATCTACTGTCTGTGATGAAATATATGCTTTCACCCCAAAGATACCAAACAATAAGCAGACCACATAGATGAGTGCTCCCAGAAACAGACTGTTTCCTGCTACCTTTGCAGCTTTTTTACTGTTTCCCTGTCCAAGTGTCCTTGCAAGAAGTGCATTGGTTCCTACACCTGTTCCGATTCCCACCGCAACCATAAGCATCTGCACCGGGAATACGAGCGTCAGTGCATTTAATGCCGCTTCACTGCCTACTCTCATATTTCCTACAAATGCACTGTCTACAATGTTATAGACCGCCTGCAATGCCATAGATAGGATCATTGGAATTCCCATCTGGATCATCAGCTTATTCACTGACATATCTTTCATCTTGTTACTTCCTGCCATTTTGTTTTAGCTCCTCTCTTTTGCACAAAAAAAGTGTGTGCCTTGTCATATAAGCTGGACTTACGCTGACAGGCTACACACTTTTTTACGCAATATTAGTTTTTAACAAAAAAACGAGCAGCTGGTAAACTGGATTTACGCTTACTTGCTACTCGTTTGTTATAATTATATTTCCTGTTTTTTAAAAAATCAAACAAAATTTTTCTTATTCTTCAAGTACCTTTATTGTAAATGTCCTTATCGGCATCGCAATATTTCATTCGAGTTGATAGTTATTCAGCATACAGCTTCCTTACCATTCTTTTTGGAATCACAAAACCATTATCAGTGTTCCTGCTCCAATTAAAATGCATCCGATCAATGACTTTGTCGTAAATGTTTCATGTAAAAATACAAACGCCAATATCAACGTAATAACCACACTCAATTTATCAATGGGAACAACCTTAGATGCCTCGCCGATCTGTAATGCCTTATAATAACATAACCAGGAAGCACCTGTTGCTAACCCCGATAAAATCAAAAACAACCAGCTTTTTCTGCTGATTCCAGAAAGACCATTTTGCGCATTCGTCAGAAAAACTATTCCCCATGCCATAATAACAACAACAACTGTTCTGATTGCCGTTGCCAGATTTGAATTAACTCCATTGATTCCTACTTTCGCCAAAATGGAAGTTAGGGCAGCAAAGACTGCCGATAATAATGCAAATATAAACCACATATGTTCCCCTCCTGCCATATCTGCTTTTTATACTTTTTTAATAATACATCATTTTTTATTCATTTTCAAACTATATAGTGAAGAACAGTATCTTTTTTGTTTTCCCTTATGCTATAATACTCAAAAAATATATACAGGAAAGTGAGACAAACATGAATAAACTCTACAAAGCAATCGAAGAAAAAATAAAGGAATCTGGTTACCCAAAAGAAATCTCCGGGAGAGATGTCTATAATGATATTTGTGACCAGATTGAAGACAAAGAAAACGGAACCTATCTACTTCTATCAAAATTTGAAGAAGATGTCATTTTTGAATACCATATTACCATTCAAGACGACGGATTTAATCTTGGACTCTTAACAATACGCACTCCTGAGGGAATTTATCAGACAGATTTTGATTCTTAAAAGTACAGAAAAGCATTCTCTTTTTGTTCATTCTTTCTCTAATGCTAGACATTTATCACTGCCTTGTCCAATTTTTGGATATTGTCATTTATTTTGTCCATTGTTCATAAAAATGATATGAAATAAAATAGTGTTAAATCGCTTCCGGCTAAAAAATACGGAACATAAGGAGGAAGTTAAGATGAATGCAGCAAATACTTTAAAAAAACTTGGAATTGAGCAGACCTTTAACTATATTTACAAAGATCCGGACAAAAATATGAATAAGATAATGGACTGGGCTGATAAATTTTCTCAGGGTCAATTCTCTTCTCAAAGGAAAATGATTCGCGAAGCGATAGAGAATCCTAAACATCCATATTACCCATATATCCGAAAACTCTTTAAAGATGTTGATCCTCACGTGACAAAAACACTGGCAGTTAATTTTTTCATCAACGCAGCTTTAACAGGCTGGCCAAAAGAAGAAAAATTACGCCAAAAATATAATTGTAATATTCCTTGGGCAATTCTTCTTGATCCAACTTCTGCCTGTAATCTGCACTGTACAGGATGCTGGGCCGCTGAATATGGGCATAAATTAAATCTGACTTATGATGAGATTGATGATATTATATGCCAGGGCAAAGAACTAGGGGTATATATGTACATTTATACCGGTGGTGAACCTCTTGTCCGAAAGAAAGATTTAATTAAATTATGCGAAAAACATTCAGACTGTGTTTTCCTGTGCTTCACGAATGCTACTTTAATCGATGAAGATTTTGCAAATGAAATGCTTCGTGTAGGCAATTTAGTCCCTGCTATTTCGCTAGAAGGATTTGAAGAAGCAACAGATGACCGGCGTGGAAATGGCGTATATCTGAAAGTAATCCACGCAATGGAACTTCTCCGAAAGAAAAAGCTTATTTATGGAATATCCTGCTGTTATACGAGTGCAAACTATAACTCGATCACTTCGGAGGAATTCTATGATTCTCTGATTGACCTCGGTGCATATTTCGTATGGTACTTTCACTATATGCCTGTTGGAAACGATGCCGCACCGCAGCTTCTTCCTACGCCAGAGCAGCGTATTGGTGTTTATGAAAAAATCCGTAAATATCGTGCCACAAAACCATTATTTGCAATGGATTTTCAAAATGATGCGGAGTATGTCGGGGGATGTATTGCGGGTGGCCGCCGCTATTTACATATTAATGCCAACGGAGACATTGACCCTTGTGTATTTATCCATTATTCAGATTCTAATATTCGTGAAAAAACACTACTACAGGCACTCCGCTCTCCTATGTTAATGGCATATCATGCAAATCAGCCATTTAATGAAAATATGCTCCGTCCTTGTCCAATGCTTGAAAACCCTCAAAAACTTCGGGCAATGGTAAATGAGTCTGGCGCACATTCCACTGATCTACAATCACCGGAAAGTGCAGAGCATCTTTGTGCTAAATGCGATAACTATGCAAAGCATTGGAAAGTTTCCGCAGATAAACTCTGGCAGGAAAATAAAAAAAGAAAAACGTCATCTATTTCCTTAAATTAGAGAGCATCCTATAGGCATCCTCATAAAATTTTCCTAAATCGAAGGTCGCATCCCTTTCTAACCATTCGAGGAGGCTGCCAACAAAGAAACACTTATAACATTGTATAAGTGTTTCTTTGTCCTGCTCTGAAATATTTCTTTTTTCCTTCATCTCATTCGCATAAGTACAGATGATGTGATATGCTATCTCGTTCATATTGGATAAAAGTTTTTCTTTTTCAACAGAACGAAATAAATGAAGCATTGCCTTTTTTCTTTTTGTACACTCCTGTGCCATATAGGAAAGACAATTCACTGATTTCTCTGATATTGCATATTCTTTTATAATCCCATCCGCCCATTTTTCAATAGAATTAATCATCAAGGATGGGATATCCTGAAAATGATAATAGAAGGTATTTCTATTCACATCACATCGACTTACGATATCATTTACCGTAATCTTGCTATAGGCCTTCTCCTCTAAAAGTTCCCAAAATGTATCTGTAAGTAATTCTTTTGTGCGCTTCATCTTGTCTCCTTATTATATTTTAAAAATCTTCCTCTTTTCTTTTATTTAAAGTGTAATTTATAAAAATCGAACCGGCTGATGCCAGCACTCTACACAATAATACCACAAAAAATCCAATAGAAAACGGATGACTTATTTTTTCTCCTAAAATCGTTGTTGTTATAATACTCAACAAAGAACCTGCAATACCTGCAATCAAATAAATATCATATCTTGTATTACAGGCTCCAAAATACAAACTGACAATATCTCCTGGCAAAACACCTACTATTCTTGTAATAAAACAGGCAAAAAAAGTATTTTCCCTTTGATATTCCATAATTTTTTGTGCCTTTGGATACCTTTCCTGAATGCTCTGCACAACTTTTTTCCCACTAAAATATCCAATCAGATATGGAATCGTAAGCGTAATAGCAAGACCACAAGTACTAACAAACAGTGCCATGAACGGCGAAAACAAAATACCACTTGCCAGATAAAGTGCTGACAGTGGTAAGATTACTGTAAGACTTTTTAAAGCAAAAAATAGAAAAAGTACCGCCACCGCGAGACATATATTTTCCGGTGTATATTTCAAAACTGTTTTTACAGATATTGGTTCCTCTGTATTTCTCATAACCACAATAAGTATAACTATAATTATACCAATGGCAACAGCCGGTATCAACATCTTTATATATTCTTTCTTTTCCATAATAACCCCTTTCCTTTTTCATAGCAGAACTTCTTTCTCCTCTAGTATGAACAAATAATGGCTATCTTTCTTTTAAAATACAAACTAGAACTCATTTTGTTTCCATATTTTTTAATGCTAACAAATATTTGTATCACAGAAAAGAGTCAATTATTCTATAAATATCCAGTTTTTATGCACACTTCTCATTTTGTCTAATTTTACAAAAGATAAAAAAATAAAAATTTTTATAGCGATTTTTTGAATTTCCTACTATAATGAAATCTGAATATTACTAAAAAGCTAAGAAACGGTATTATTTATACTACATTAATACCGTATCGGAAATGGAGGCAGCATGGAAATCGTTTGTTTAGACTTAGAAGGTGTATTAGTACCAGAAATCTGGATCGCATTTGCAGAAGAAACCGGAATCCCTGAATTAAAAAGAACAACACGAGACGAACCGGATTATGATAAATTAATGAAGTATCGTCTTAACATTTTAAAAGAACATGGACTTGGTTTAAAAGAAATTCAGGAAACAATAGCAAAGATCGACCCAATCCCGGGAGCGAAAGAATTCTTAGATAAATTAAAAGAGCTGACACAGGTTATTATCCTCAGCGATACTTTCTCCCAGTTTGCAGGACCACTCATGAAGAAGCTCGGTTACCCTACTATCTTTTGCAACTCTCTTGTTGTAGCAGATAACGGAGAAATCGTTGATTTCAAAATGCGTTGTGAAAAATCCAAGTATACTACTGTTAAAGCTCTTCAGTCTATCGGTTATGACACGATCGCCAGCGGAGACAGTCACAATGACCTTGGTATGATTCAGGCAAGCAAGGCAGGATTCTTATTTAAGAGTACGGATGCCATCAAGGCAGAATATCCTGAAATCCCTGCTTATGAAACATATGATGAACTTTTTGATGCAATCAAAAAGGTGATTACTGTTTGATTCATTAGGAGAAACAGACGAAAAAAGAAATAATACCATATCCCATCTGCTCTGTAGTCGCTGTG
>OLPF01002540.1_pt1 | contig 11628 bp, 12 predicted proteins | sample 1673121 | NCBI WGS metagenome assembly OLPF01 (sample SAMEA3136756, study PRJEB25190) | human gut metagenome | reverse complement strand
AATATCTACGCATTTCACCGCTACACTAGGAATTCCGCTTACCTCTCCTGCACTCTAGTCTAACAGTTTCAGATGCAGGCTTGGAGTTGAGCTCCAAGTTTTCACATCTGACTTGCTAAACCGTCTACTCGCCCTTTATACCCAGTAAATCCGGATAACGCTCGGACCCTACGTATTACCGCGGCTGCTGGCACGTAGTTTGCCGGTCCTTCTTCTTCAGGTACAGTCATTTGTTTCTTCCCTGATAAAATAAGTTTACAATCCGAAGACCTTCTTCCTTCACGCGGCGTCACTGGATCAGAGTTTCCTCCATTGTCCAATATTCCCAACTGCTGCCTCCCGTAGGAGTCTGGGCCGTGTCTCAGTCCCAATGTGGCCGGCCAGCCTCTCAGCTCGGCTACTGATCATCGTCTTGGTGGGCTGTTATCTCACCAACTAACTAATCAGCCGTAGATCCATCTTATAGCGAGTTACCCCTTTGACCGCTCTTAGATGCCTAAGTGTGGTCTTATCAGACATTAGCTATCATTTCTAATAGTTATTTCTGTCTATAAGGCAGGTTATCTACGTATTACTCACCCGTCCGCCACTAAAATACTCGGGCAAAACTTCACTTGGATAAATCCTCATTCAATTTTAGTTGAGTATTTTCGTTCGACTTGCATGTCTTAAATGCGCCGCCAGCGTTCATCCTGAGCCAGGATCAAACTCTCGTTTAAAATATCCTTTTCTCAAAATTTGCGCGACTTTGTATCTTCGCGAATTTACTTTGTTATTGACGGTTGTACCCTATTGTACAACCTATTTTGGTTCGTCTTTTTGTATTGTTTATTTTTCAATGTGCTTGTCATCTATTTTTGATGACTTGATTAGTTTACCACACCTGTCGATAATTGTCAATACATTTTTCTATATTTTTTCAAAAAAAATAATATTTCTTATATGTATCATTTTTATGTAATTATTTTCTCAATGCGGTAACTATATATTAACACTTTTTTTAGTTGTTGTCAACACTTTTTGAACTGTTTTTTAAATTTCTACTAAAATTACATCTTCCCCTATTTTTTTTATTTTCTCCCAGGGAATTGTTAAATTATTTTTCCCCATAATATTCCCAAAAATTTTACCTGTTTTTGCCACTATAATAGAGTTTATTTCACCTGTTATAAAATCTGCTTGAACATCTACAACAAATCCTAATATCTTCCCTTCATTTAGACTAACTACCTCTTTTTGCTTAAAATCTATTCCCCTTGCCATATTTTTCACCTCTTTATACATTTATACTTCAAATCAAAAAAAATATTCTACTCTACTCAGCAGAATATTTTTATATTAATTTTTAATTATTCTTTTTCTTATTCTTTCTAATGCATTTTTTTCTATTCTAGATACTTGTGCTTGGGAAACACCTAGTTCCTCTGCAAGTTCAGTTTGTGTTTTGTCTTTAAAATACCTTTTTTCTATTATTATTCTTTCTTTTGGTGATAATTTGTTTAAAATTTGAGAAACAGCTATTTTATCTATAACCTCTTCGGATTCATCTTTTTTATTTTTTAGTTGATCAAGTAAAAATATTTGATCCCCTCCATCATTATACACAGCATCATATATTGACATTGGTGCTACCATCGAATCTATAGCAAGCACAATCTCTTCTTTGGGTGCTCCTACTATAGTAACTAGTTCATCTATTGTAGGTTCCTGATTTTTTTCCATTATATATTTTTCTTTAGCCTGGGATACCACATATGATAAATCTCTTATAGATCTTGTAACTCTAAAAGCACTATTATCTCTTAAATATCTTTTTATTTCTCCTATTATCATTGGAACTGCGTAAGTAGAAAATTGTACTTGCTGTGTTATATCAAAATTATCTATAGCCTTAATTAATCCAACCACGCCAACTTGAAATATATCATTAACATTTTCGCCTCTATTATTGAATCTTTTTACTATACTTAAAACAAGTCTTAAATTTGCATTTATAAATTCATCTTTAAGATCTGAATTTCCTTCCTTAATTTTCCTTAATATTTCCATTTGTTCTTTTGAACTTAATTTAGGCAATTTAGAGGTATCTAAGCCTTCTATTTCTACTTTTATATTCATATATATCGCTCCTATTTTTATCTTTCGTAAATATTTTTTTCAATTTATTAATTTTGATTCATATTACCTAAAACTAGATAAAACTCGACAAGTTACTTATATATTCAAGCATTCTAAGCGATACTTTTTACACTCTACTTAAGAAAATCTTTTTTCATAGAATTTATTACCTTTTTCTCTATTCTTGAAATATAAGATTGAGATATTCCTAATTTATCCGCTACCTCTTTTTGTGTCAACTCATTATTTCCACCAAATCCATATCTTAGTTGCATTATAATTTTTTCTCGCTTATTTAATCTTTGAATAGCCATTAATAATACCTTTTTATTATCACTATCCTCTACAGACTTAAATAAACTATCATTATCTGTACCTAAAATATCAGCTAAAGATAAATCATTTCCCTCACTATCTGTATTTATAGGTTCATCAATTGATATTTCTGTTTTTATCTTATTATTTTTTCTTAAATACATTAGAATTTCATTTTCTATACATCTTGATGCGTATGTCGCAAGCTTTATATTTTTTTCTAAATTGTAACTATTAACTCCTTTCATAAGTCCTATTGTTCCTATAGATATTAAGTCTTCTATATTTACTCCTGAAGTTTCAAACTTTTTTGCAATATACACTACAAGCCTTAAATTTCTTTCAACTAAAATATTTCTTGCCTCATTATCTTTATTCATTAATCTTTTTAATAATTCCATTTCTTCTTTTTCTTTAAGAGGCGGTGGAAGTTTATCGTTGCCAGCTATATAAAATAATGTATTTTCATTAAAATTAAATAAGCCCAATATTTTCAAATATATCTCTTTAAATTTATTTGTTTTCATATATAATATCCCCCTTTAATTACTTCTAAATAAAAGTCAGTACTAATTAACGCATCATATGCTAGATTTTCCAAATTTTGTGAAAATACTATATTTACGTTTTTTATTTTTTTCTCACTTCCTTCTGATATAATAGTAATTTCATCAATAAAATATACTGACATTTCTTCTAATCCATTTACTGATATAAGCTCTATTTTTCCATTAGGTTTTATTTTATTCCTAATATGCTTTTTAAAATTTTCTTTTATAAACATTACAGACTTGCCCCCACTTGTACATACGGTATTACCAGTATCAACAAAAGCATTAATACTACATCCGGCTATACACATCTTAAGAGATAGTTTGCTTAAATTTATTTTACTTTTCCACATCTTCCACAAAAAGCTTAAAAATAAATAAACAATAATTATGGATATCATATATACCAAAAATTTATAAACTATATTATTTATATTTATATTAAATATTAAAGTTATAGCAATTATTGTGCCTATAAAGATAAAATATATAAAGTTGTATAGTATAATAAGCTTAATATATTTTTTTACACTTTTAGGAAAAAATAAAATATATATTGCAATAAATATAGCAATAATTCTAGAAAAAATAGTATTTAAATTATTTTTATTTATGAAAATAATACAAGAATATACAGTAGAAATTATAACTGTGAGTACTAAATTTATTTTCCTACATCTTTCTTTTGAAAATTTAACTGTAAAAATATATAAAAATGAATTTATAAATAAATTCTCTATTATTACAATTTCTATATATTGTTCCAACTATATTCACCACAAAAATTATAATAAATTTTTCTCATAAAAAATGTAGAAAATACTTGTCATTACAAACTTTCGATAGACAAAATTTATTTTTAATACAAAAAAAATATCAAGATTTTTTTAAAATCTTGATATTTTTACATATATTTAATGATATTAATTTTCTGTTTTATTTCTTCTTAAAAATGGAGGAATATCCAAATCTATTTTGTAATCATTTGTTGCAGCAGTAATATTTTGTTTTGCTGAAGCATTATTTAAAGAATTCTCTACTGTTCTATTTATAATACTTTCTATATTAACTCCATCAAATCCTGATTTTGCAAAACCGGTAGCTATTACTGTAATAACAAGTTCATCTTTTAGATCTTCATTAATTACAGCACCAAATATAATATTTGCATCAGGGTCGACAGATTTTTGAACTAATTCTAGAGCTTCATTAATTTCAAGAAGTGCTAAGTCTTTACCACCTGTAACATTGATAAGAACTCCGCCTGCACCCTCAATTGATGTTTCAAGAAGTGGAGAATGAATAGCTTGTCTTGCAGCTTCTTGAGCTCTGTTTTCACCAACAGCTCTACCTATACCCATATGAGCTATCCCTGTATCTAACATTATTGTCTTAACATCAGCAAAATCTAGATTTACGAGACCTGGTATTGTTATAAGATCAGATATACCTTGAACACCTTGTCTTAAAACGTCATCTGCCATTTTAAATGCTTCAACTATTGATGTTTGTTTTTCAACAACTTGTAATAATTTTTCGTTTGGTATAATAATTAAAGTATCTACACATTGCCTTAATTCTTCAATTCCTGAATCAGCTTGAGTCATTCTTCTTTTTCCTTCGAAAGGAAATGGTTTTGTAACAACTGCAACTGTTAATATACCCATATCTTTAGCAATAGATGCAACTATTGGAGCTGCTCCAGTGCCTGTTCCACCGCCCATTCCAGCAGTTACAAATACCATATCAGATCCTTTTAATGCTTCTGCAATCTCTGCTTTTGATTCTTCTGCACTACATTTTCCAATCTCAGGATTAGCACCTGCTCCAAGGCCACGTGTAAGCTTCTCACCAATTTGTATCTTTTTATTTGCTTTTGATATACTTAATGCTTGTTTGTCAGTATTAACAGAAATGAATTCAACACCTTTAAGGCCTGCTTCTATCATTCTATTAACACCATTATTTCCTGCTCCACCAACACCAATTACTCTTATTGTTGCTGTTCCAGCTTGATTTTCGTTTTCCATTATTTTTCCTCCCTATTACTACCATTATTCTTCATCATCATTTTCTTTAACTTTTTTAAATATATTTTTAAATTTAGATTTAGCCCCTTGAAAGCCACTTAAAATTCTATCCTTTAAGCTTAATTCTGTTATTAACTCTACATCACTGCTAACATGTTTGCTAATACCAAGTGTTGCTATGTATCTTACCATTCCAAATGCTGTCGTATGTTGAGGTTTTATTATATTTATCATCTTTGGACTACAAATTCTAACCTGTTTTCTTTTTAGTATTAACATAGCAAGTTCTTCGGCTCCTATAATATTACTTATTCCTTGTCCTGTCAATACTACACAGTCAAATTTATTTGTAAGTCCACTATCTATACTCATTTTCTTAATTATTTGAAATATTTCTTTAACTCTGGCTTCAATTATAGATACTACATCACTACATTTTATTATTGAATCCTTAGGGTCAGCTGACTGTTTAGTATTTAATTTTATATCATGATCATTTGTTATCATAGCTTTTATAGCCAAATTATATTGTTTTTTTAATTTGTCTGCCTCATCAGTAGTTATATTTAAAGTGAGTGCAATATCATTTGTTATATGATCTCCGCCAACAGGAAGTGTAGTATAAAACTCTATCTTAGAATCTTTATAAACTGATATATCTGTATGCATAGCACCTATATCAATTAAAATTACACCCATTTCCTTTTCTTCTGGCATTAATACTATATTAGATGTAGCTAATGTCTCTAGTATAAGACCATCCAGTTTTAATCCTGCCATATTCAAAACTTTTTGTACTTGCTCAATATACTCACCATTTGCCACTACGACTTCTGATTCCATTTTAAAGGTTTTACAAAAAGCTCCCACAGGCTCTTCTTTATAAAGTCTACCATTAATTTCATATTGCGAAGGTATAATATCTATGATTTGTTCACCATCTTCTAGTTTAGTAGCTATTTGAGCTTTAGAGTATGCTTCGTATATATCTTTTATTGTCATACCATCATCAGGTTTCTCAACGCCAGATTCTACAACAACTCTTTCTATTCTAGAGTTCATACCTTTTATATTTACATATGCAGAATTTACAGAAAGTTCTGATACTTCTTCAGCACCTTGTATAGCCCTCATTATAGCTTTGGCTGTTACCTGTAAATCTATTATTTTTCCTTTTTTTATTCCTGAATTTTTAGATAAGCCATGCCCTATTACTTCTATTTCGTTGAATTTATTAACTTGTCCAATAACGCAGCTGACTTTGGATGCTCCTATATCTAGACCTACTATAATGTCTCCTATAGCCACAGTTTACACCTCCAAAATTTGCTACATATATAATACTATTTTTTTTTTCAAAAAGCAATACTTTTTAGAAAAAAGCTGTAATATTTTTGTAATTTTTGTGAAATATTTTCTTAACATCTTTTATAGTAATTTATATTGTTTTTTTCATTTATTTTTTTAAATAGAAACAGGTATATTAAGAATACAAGTAGTGTAACAGTTTTATATAACATAATTTGAATTATTGAAAATATAAACAAAATTATTAAAAGAAAATAAGATATATATTCTGTATAATCTTTCTTACAATTTTTTACCATAATTTTAACTATATTATACCCATCTAATGGAAAAATTGGGATTATATTTAATATTGCAAGAAACATATTGATTTGAAAAACCATAACCTCTTTTCTAAATATTAATGCTAATATAAGATTTGAGAGTGGTCCAGCAATAAAAATTAGTATTTTTTTAATGTCACTTTGATTCGAATATAATATATTATTTTCAAATACAGCGCTAACTCCACAAGTAGTTAGTTTTAATATTTTTACATTTTGCCCAAATATGCTACCTACTAAAATATGGGCCATTTCATGGAATAATATAAATAAATAACATACATAGTAAGATGCAAAATACCCCCTTACTTTTAAAGAAAAAATTGAGATAATTAGCAATGTAAAAAAAATCCATTCTATCTCAATTTTAAAAATTTTTATATCTATTTTCATATAATCCCCTTTAAGGCAATAATTTTTCCGGATCTATCGTTTTATTCTCATACCTTATTTCAAAATGAAGATGTGGTCCAGTAGAATATCCAGTACTTCCCATTTTTCCTATAATTGTGGAATTATCTACTGTTTTTCCTTCACTAGTTAATATTTCATTTAAATGAGCATACTTAAATACTACATCATTTGTTGTAATTTCTATATTATTTCCATAATATTTATTATTGTATTCTATTTTAGTAACAGTTCCTCTCGTTGCACTAAAAATTTCAGTATTAGCTTTATTTGCAATATCAAGTCCTGTATGATATTTACCTATATCTTTAAAAATTTCTTCCCTTTCTCCATACTTCGAAGTTATAGTTCCTTTTACAGGCCATTTAATTTCTATACCAAGTTCCTTTATCTTGCTTACTTCTTCATCTATATTATTTATAGAGCTACTGTCTTCCAAAGTTTCATTTCCACCGCCCATGCCGCCAATTTCTTCTACTTTTTCTGGTTCATCTTTTTTTTCCTCCTCATTATATATGGATACTTCACTTTCTTTTGATTCATTATATATAATTACATTTTCACGTAAACCATTATCTTTATTTATAATATTTGAAAATGAAAAATTTAATATAGATGGTTTAATACTATTTTCATAATTATTCGTTACTAATTCCACCAATTTATCTGGAAATAAATAGTTTATATTTCCATATATTGTACTTATTTTCTCTTCAATATAATTTAGAGTTTCTTCCTTTGAAAAATCTTTATTATATTCTTCAACAATTACTTTTATGTATTGATTATTTTCCAAATTTCCTTTATATAGCAATTTTACTATACTACAAATGATTAATAAAGTTACCGTTATAATACTTTTTATCACTATTTTACTCTTTATGCTATAAAATACTCCGCTTGTTTCTTCTTTTTCATTTACTTTATAATCACTTTTTACATGATGTCTCTTTTCATTACTATTTTCTAAGTAATTTCCTTGTAACATACTTTTTCTTAATCTTCTTGCAGCTACGACACCTTCCATAAAAAAATATACCTCCTAATTTTTTCTACATGTTTATTTTTATTATCTAAACAGTTAATTAGTAAAGTATATTTAAATTTTAATATTTTATTCCCACATATAAATTGTTTTTGATACTACATTGGATTTTTTAAAACCAAATTCTCTATCAAAATAATCATAGTATGCTCCTGGAGTTATTATTCCACTAATCTTTATTATATTAATTCCACATTTTCCCAAAATTTCATCTGCTAGTTTAACACAATTTGTATTTAATACAAAATATGTTTTAAATTTTCCTGAATTAAACTTGTAAAATTTAGCGCCTGTCGCATTATACAATTTACTTGCATAATCTTGACTTTCATTTTTTTCATGATAACTTTTTGGAAACCATTCATAAGTTTTTGATTTAATTTCCTTTATTTTATTTCTTACAGCCTCTTTTTGATCTTCATTTAATTTTATCCCATAGCCAACTATAAGTTTTTTAGTAGTTTCATTACAGAATTTCAAATATTTTTCTTTTTCTACTTCAAATAGTACCCCGTCACCTATTGCAGAGCTTAATACTACTTTTGCTTCATCATAAGAGCCATAGGATATCACTCTATCATCAAAAAATATATCTACATGTCCAAAATTTGCCTTTTTGTTGATAGCAAGATGTACTAATACCTCTAAATCATATTCAGAATTTTCTTTTTCTATTTTATGTCTTTTCTTTATATATCCAGCTTCAAAAAAGTTATTAATATTTTTTACAACTTTCCTTGGAATAAATGCGGCTATTAATACTGGCATAGTGAATTTAAAATTACTTTTAATTTTTGCTATTTTTTTCTTAGATAACAACGAATTAATTACCTCAGAAAAATAAGTCATACTAATAAGAATAAAATAAATTCCAGATGTACTAAATACAACACTTTCCCTTACATCCGGTATTAACAAAATTATAATAGCAAATGTAAGCGGAATTATTGCCCTTATTAAAGCAACATTCTTGTTTTTTATATTATCCCTTGCATATAAATAATATATAATTAATTTTATTATACTCTCTATCAAGGCATATACAGCAAATAAAATTGGAAATATTCCTGATATGCTATTCCTAAAAATATATATCAATAATCCAATTAAAAAATAAGTAAAAAAGTCAACTATATTTTCTATAGCTTCTTTTTTTGATCTCTCAAACATATTTTTTAACGCCTGAATAAGTGCAAAGCCTGAAAACAGCATAAAAATTGAATAAGATAAAAATTGAAATATTAATCCTCTATATATTATAAGTAAAATTCCAACTATAAAAAATCCTATTCCTTCTAATAATATAAAAGATACATCAAAATACTTTTGTGATAATTTTTTATTCATCTATTTTTCCCTTTAAATACCATAAGTGTTCGCTTATTATTTTTATTTTTTGTATTGTTCCTATATATGAATCAGCTGCCTCAAAAATTACTGTTTTGTTAGAACTTGTTCTTCCAGTATAAAGTTTATCATTATTTTTGCTCTTTCCTTCAACAAGTACTTTTTGAATAGTTCCTATGTACTTTTTATTAAGCTTTGGCAAATTACTTTCATAAAGATGTTTTAATTCTTCTAATCTATCTACTTTTTCCTCATATTTTGTATCATCTTTAATATTTGCTGCTACAGTTCCCTCTCTTTTTGAGTATATAAACATATATATTTGATCATATTCAACCCTTTTTACTACATCTAAAGTTTCTTCAAAATCCTCTCTTGTTTCACCAGGAAATCCTACTATTATATCTGTTGAAAATGATATATTACCATCTGCTTTTTTTAGTTTTTCAACTATTTTTAAGTAATCCTCTTTGGTGTACTTTCTATTCATTTCTTTTAAAATTTTTGTACTACCTGATTGAAGCGGAAGATGTATCTGTCTTGCTATTTTCTTTGATTTTGCAATTGTATCTATTAATTCATCACTAAAATCTTTTGGATGAGGAGACATAAATCTGATAATTTCAATTCCGTCTATTTTCTCAATTTCCCTTAATAATTTTGGAAAATTAGTTTCATCTTTTAAATCATTTCCATATGAATTAACATTTTGGCCAAGTAGCATTATTTCTTTATATCCTTTTTGTGCAAGTTCCTCTACATCGTTTACTATATCTTGGATTTTTCTACTATGCTCTCTTCCCCTTACATATGGTACAATACAATATGAACAAAAGTTATTACATCCATATATTATACTTACACTTGCTTTATATTTATCATTATATACTACAGGTACTCCCTCAATAATTTCATTATCTATATCATAATATTCTATTTTATCCTTTTTATTAAACATTGCATTATATAATTTTCTTGGAAGCTTTTGCATCGAATTTGTTCCAAGTACAACATCAACCCAATTATATGAATTTATTATCTTTTCTATAATATGCTTTTGTTGTGTCATACATCCAACTACAACTATATAAAAATCTTTCTTATTACTTTTTCTGTTTTTTAAAAATCCTAGTCTACCAAATAAGGTATTTTCAGCATTTTCTCTTACACAACATGTATTAAATAAAACTATATTTGCATCATCTTCACTTTCTGACTTTTTAAATCCCATATTCTCAAAAATTCCTGCATATTTTAAAGAGTCATTTTCATTCATTTGACATCCCATAGTATCTATATAATAAGTCATGTTTTTTCCATTAATATTTTCTTTTATTTTTTTTGTATAATCATTTGTGAATCTCATTTTACCACCTTTTTCTCTAAAATTTTACCATTTTATCGCTAAATAGTCAATATTTTACGTATTCTATTATAAGTTGTATTACAATTGTGTTACATATATTTTAAATATTGACATTTTTGTTTTTTTTATGTATTATATTATTAATATAGGAGGTTAAATATGGAAGAAACTAAAGCAAAAAAAGAACAAAAAAAAGAAACAAAATCAAGAGGTAAAATTGATAAAAAGACAAATGAAAGAAGAATGATGATTTTTCGCATTATTCTTATAGTTATCGTTGTACTTTCTTGTATTATAGCATTTTTAATGCTAGCAAAATCAAGAGGAATTTTTAATTTTAGTAAAGAAAATACTGAAAATGTAAATTTAGACGATGTGGTAAAACAAAATGAAGATGGAACAAAATCTAATACAAGTAAAAAATTAACAAAAACAAAGAAAATGATGGGATTTGAATTTTCAAATATATCTTTAACTTATGAAAAAGACGATACTTCTGAATATTTTACTAGATTTTTTGCAACAGTAAAAAATGAAACTGGTTCAAAAAATGAAGGATTGCCTATAACATTAAACTTTGTAGATGTAAATGGAGAAACTCTATTCTCTATGGGTGCATATATTTCTGAAACTGAAAATGGTGATTCAACTGATGTTGAAGCTATAATATATGAAGATTTTACAAAATGTTATGACTTTAATGTTGAAAAATTGGAAGAAAATCAGGAAGTAGAGACACCAGTTACATCTGGTGATTAGAATCATAACCACGGGTATAACCCGTGGTTTGTTCTTACCCTATAAGGGCGCTTTA
>OLPF01002536.1_pt1 | contig 11646 bp, 7 predicted proteins | sample 1673121 | NCBI WGS metagenome assembly OLPF01 (sample SAMEA3136756, study PRJEB25190) | human gut metagenome | reverse complement strand
CTTCGATGAAGTGCAGGTCGGCGCCATCTTCCACGATGATGAGCGTGTGCTCGAACTGGCCCGCGCCCTTCGCGTTCAGGCGGAAGTAGCTCTGGAGGGGAAAGTCCAGCTTCACGCCGGCGGGCACGTAGACGAACGAGCCGCCGCTCCACACCGCGCCGTGGAGCGCGGCGAACTTGTGGTCCGTGGGCGGGATGAGCGTCATGAACTTTTCGCGGATGAGCGCCTCCCACTTGGGCTCGTGGAGCGCCTCTTCGATGCCGGAGTAGACGATGCCCATCTTCGAGGCCGTGTCCTGCATGTTGTGGTACACGAGCTCGGAGTCGTACTGCGCGCCCACGCCGGCCAGGTAGCTGCGCTCGGCCTCGGGGATGCCCAGGCGCTCGAAGGTGTTCTTGATGTCGTCGGGCACTTCGTCCCACGTGGCCTGCTGGTCGGTGTTGGGTTTCACGTAGGTGACGATGTGGTCCATGTCGAGGCCGGCGATGCTGGGGCCCCAGGTGGGGTTGGGCATCCTGTGGTAGGTCTCGAGCGACTTCAGGCGGAAGTCGAGCATCCACTCGGGCTCGTCTTTGCGCTCGGAGATCTCGCGGACGATATCCGGCGTGAGGCCGCTGTCCAGGCGCTCGAAGCCCTCCTCGCTATCAACGATGTCGTAGAGGGTGCGGTCGATGTCCGCGACCTCGGTGCGTTGCTTTGCCACGGCCGCCTCCTAGCGCTCGATGACCGCGGAGAGGTCGGTCGGGGAGAGCTCGGCGTCGGAGCTGTCGCCCGCTGCCTCCTGCTCGAAGCGTTCGAAACCGTGCTCGTCGATCCAGTCGATGAGCGAAGCGTCGCCCTCATGCACCACGCGGCCGTTCACCATCACGTGCACGCGGTCGACGTCGAGGTGCTCGAGGATGCGCGTGTTATGCGTGATGATGAGGAGCGTTCCGTCGCAGCTCTTGCGGTAGAGGTCCATGCCGCGGCTCACCACGCCGAGCGCGTCCACGTCGAGGCCCGAATCGGTCTCGTCCAGGATGGCGAGCTTGGGTTGCAGGAGCAGCAGCTGGAGCATCTCGACCTTCTTCTTCTCGCCACCGGAGAAGCCCACGCCAAGCTCGCGGTTGAGGTAGGCGGGCGGCATGTCGAGCTCCGCGCAGAGCTCCTTCATGCGGCGGCGGAACTCCTTGCCGCGCATCTCCAGGCCGGGGCGGTCGGCGATGGTGGCGCGCAGGAAGCTCGAGAGCGGCACGCCGGGAATCTCGACCGGTGCCTGGAAGGAGAGGAAGACGCCGGCGCGGGAGCGCTTGTCCGGGCTGAGCTCGGTCATGTCTTCACCATCGAAGGCGATGGTGCCGGCGGTCTGGGTGTAGGCGGGATCGCCCATGATCACGTGGCCGAGCGTGGACTTGCCGGCGCCGTTGGGGCCCATGAGCACATGGGTCTCGCCCGCGGGAATGGTAAGGTCGATGCCGTGGAGAATGGTCTTCTCGTCCACGGCGGCGGCAAGCCCCTGAATGGAGAGGAGCGGGGTCTGGGACATGGTTTCTCCTTGCTGTGAACTCGGATGTTAATCCTAGGAATTATCTCGGATTAACGATAAAATGATTGCGCTCGAAGTCAAGGTTAATTCCCACTAATCCACTAGGATTTCGGAGCTCAGGGCCGGTGAAACAAAAACACCGGGTGATTATGTTTCACGCGGGCCGAGCGGGGTACGAGGCCTGGGCGGGCCCCGGCTCCGGGCCTTCCGGTGTCACGGGATGGCGGGGTGAGACAATTTGCCCCGGCACGTTTGTCTCATTGTTTCGAAGGAGGCGGCATGCTCATCTCTTCCAAGGGGCGGTACGCTCTCCGCCTCATGATCTACATCGCGGCGTTCGGTGATGCCGAGGGCAAGATCGCCCTGCGCGAGGTGGCCGATCGCGAGGACATCTCGCTGAAGTACCTAGAGCAGCTCGTGCGCCCGCTCATGCATGCGGGGCTCCTCACGAGCGTGCGCGGCAAGGGCGGCGGCTATGCGCTCGCGCGCCCGGCGGACGAGATTCGCGCCGGCGATATCTTGCGTGCCGCCGAGGGCACCACGGCCCCCGTTGCCTGCGAAGGGCTCGAGGGGGCGTGCCATCGAGCCGATCTCTGCTCCACCGTCAAGTTTTGGACCGGGCTCGACGAGGCGATCGAGGCGTATGTGGACGGAGTCACCCTTGCGGACCTCGCGCGTGTGCCCGAGATCGATCTGAGCATCGATTAGGCGGCCCTCGCCCGCGTGCCGATTGGCGCCGGTCGTGCTTCAAGAGACACTTGTGCCGGGTGAAACTGTCTCATTTCAGAGTATCCCGGGAACCTTTCGTCCGGGCTTCGCGGTTCCAGTGTGCGCTGGTTGAGTTTGCCGCTGCGATGCCTCCAAAATAGGGGGCCCGACACTTCAAGCTCTACTTCAACCTTAATTGACTTCCTTAAGCTTCGTGTGAATGCCTTGACCCGCATTTTGGGCCCTTGGCATACTGGGAGCCTCTCGCGTACTGCGAATGAAACCTTAACCGCACCAGCTCCTCGGAGCCGCAGATTGGAGAGCTTCATGAAGCCCCGCCACATCGCTATAGCATCGGGCCTTGCGCTCACGTTGACCTTCGGCGCCGTGCAGGCGACCACCTTCGCATTTGCCGAGCCGAGCGCTTCCGCAGATGCGGACGCCGCCGCAACCGGTTCTGCCGCGGCCGGCAGTGCCGACTCCGCCGCAGGCGATTCGGCGGAGAAGCTTCCCGCACCGGCGGACTACGATAAGGCCGACTTCTACGAGAGCGCCCCTGCCGTCTCGGCGCGTTCCGCGCGCTCGGCGAGCAGCTCGAGCCTCTCTTCGGTCTCTGTCTCGAGCGAGATGAAGTACTTCACCAAGTACGAGAGCCGCAGCAACTATCGCCAGGGCTTCAGCTATGGCGATGGCTACAACGCGCTCGGTTACTATCAATTCGACCGCCGCTACTCGCTCATTCCGTTCCTTACCCAGGTGTACAACGCCAACCCCACGAAGTACTCGATGCTCAAGGCCGTGATCGACCGGGGGAGCGAGGTCAAAAGCGCCTCGTCTATGTACGATAGCGGCAGCAAGACGTTGACCGAGCTCGGCGAGCTCGTGCAGGGTGCCTGGTATGCCGCATACGATGCCGACCCGGCGGAGTTCTCTGCCTTCCAGGATGCGTATGCATACAACAGCTACTATGTGCCGACCGAGCGCTGGCTGAAGAGCGAGCTGGGGATCGACATGTCTGGCCGTGCGGACTGCGTGAAAGGCATGGTGTGGGGTCTGTCCAACATGTGGGGCACCGACGGCGTGAAGAAGGTGCTGCGCGGCGCGAACCTCTCGAACGGCATGACCGATCGCGAGTTCGTGACGGCACTTTCCGCGCAAATGACCGACAACATAGAGAAGTACAGTTCGCAGACCCAGTATTACAAGGGTTGGAAGAACCGTTACAAGAACGAGCTGAACGACTGCCTGGCGTTTATCTCGCTGCATGAAGCAGAAGACGAGGCGGCAGGCGGCGCGGCGGGCTCGACCGACGATGCGACCAATGGGGCAGCTGGCGATTCCGCAGGAGATGTGGGCGGTTCGGCGGGCGACACCGGCGCGGGCTCTGGTTCGGACGAGGGCGCCGGGGATAGCGCGGGGTCCGGTTCGAATAGCGGCACGGCTGGCGGCTCGAATGACGGGACATCTGGTTCCGGCTCGAACGGCGCCGGGCCTGCCGGTGATTCGGCTGGTTCCGGCTCGGGCTCTGCAGACGATGGGCCGAGCGATGGAGCTACTGCTGGTGGCGATACCGCGGGCGGAAGCGGCGGCAGTTCTTCAAGCAGCGGGTCGGCGAACAACGGCGCTTCGAACGGGGGCAGCTCCACGAACGGGGCCGCAGATGATTCGGTTGCAGGCGGCTCCGGTTCCAACGATGCTTCTAACGACGGCACCTCAGGCGGCGCTTCGAACGACGCGTCTAATGGGGCTGATGCCGACGATTCCGCAGATAAGAGCGACGGTGCGGCGGGCGACGCTTCATCCGACGATGCTGGATCGGGTGAGGATGCGAAGGAGGGCGCATCGTCCGGCGGTACCGGCCAAGACGAGTCGAGTGCGAACGGTGCAACAACGGATATGGCGAAGCAGGACGATGAAACCGCTTCGAAGAAGGAGCCTTCTGTGACGTCTTCCAATGGGGACGAGAATGCTTCCGGCGATGCAAGGGATGCGGACCCGGATGCGAAGAAGAGCTCCGATGAGGCTGCCGATGGGACTGCTGAGGATGCGGGCGGCCGCATGCCGCAGACTTCGGACCTCGTTATGTTCGCTGGCTTTGCGGGAGCGAGTGCGGCGACGTTCGGAGCTACGTTCATCGCTGCCGGTAAGCTTGGCTTGAAGCGGCGCAAGGACGACGACGCCGAGTAGCGCGATCGAGTTCCGGCTGCTTATCGTCACGGCCATCTGGGCCAGGGGATAACGTACGTTTGCAAGAGGGCTGAGCGGGTGCGTGCGAGTTTCGCGCGTGCCCGCTTTTTGCGTAAGCAGGGCTTTAGCCTGTGCGCCGCGCGCAACGTGTCGCGCCAAAACCCACCCGCTAAGCGGATGGACGATGAAGCGCTTGCAGTGCGTTTCGCCGTGATGGCGCGGATGGTTGCGTTCCGGCCAGGGGGCGGCGATTGAGCCTGCCGGGCTGTGCGCGGGCGTGGTGAGAGACGATTGAGCTTGCAGGAGGCGGGGCATACGAAAAGGCCCCAACCGAAGTTGGGGCCTTGTAATCGTTGGTAGCCCGTACCAGATTCGAACTGGTGATCTCCGCCTTGAGAGGGCGGCGTCCTAAACCGCTAGACGAACGGGCCATATGTAGCAAATGCAATGGCTGGGATGGAGGGAGTCGAACCCCCATTGACGGAACCAGAATCCGCTGTCCTGCCATTAGACGACATCCCAGTGGCATCACGCGGCAACCCGCGTGCGGATAGATATACTACGGCACAATGCCCTGAAGTGCAAGGGGTGAATTTTGGAGAATTTGAAGCACGGTAGCAGATGGACAAAGATACCTTTCTGCTGCGCGGGCGTTATTCACCATAGCGTTCAAGGATTTCATCCCTGGCTTCTCGAAGGTATTCCCGTAGGAGGGGGATAGAAAAGTCCACGTATCCACGGGCGGTACGTTCGATAATTTGCCGTTGTATCAACAATCTCTGGACATACGTTACTGAACTGGGCTTTTTACCAAGTTCAGTCGCAAGCTGCTTTGTGGAAGTTGCTCCATCGTGGTTGGCGAGGGCAATCAGATATTCCATCGCTTTTTGCGAGATGTTTGAAATCGCTGGCTCATGTACCGTTTCGTGAAAACGATTTGTTGCTAGGGCGATTCCGTTTTCGACGTCCTCGTTCGAGACCGTTGTAGAGCCGTTTCTATGTTTATTTGCGCGATCCCATACATAAAAACCGACGAGTTGAATGAGATACGCGTATCCGTGGGTTGCCTTTGCAACTTGATCAAGCTCGTCTCCTTCGAGTGACAGGCCTGATTCTCTAAAACTGTCGTTTAGCGATAGCTTGACCTCAAGATTATTGATTTCTGTTAGATCCTCGGGCTGCGCTCGCTGTAAAAACGACATCGCCTTGCCATTGATGAGGTCCATTACTCCCGTTGTGAGGCCTGCGAAAACGAACGCGATATCTCTTTTCTCTCCCGTGAGTAGTTGCACGGTCGAGGCAATGAGTCGCACATCCTCCTCTTGGGCGTCTTGAATCTCATCAACTGTTACGATTACGCCACGGTCTTTTTCAGACGCATCTCGAAGCAGATCGCGCAGCGTTGGGGTTTTGGTTTTGATGCTTGCCTCACCGGATGCAAAGAGGGCTTTTCCGGAGATATTCGCTTCCTCAATTTGGAATTGGGGCAAAAGCTCGTGAACAACATCGTTAATAAGCTCTTTGCCCGCCGATACGCTTACTGTTTTCCATCCCGCATCGCGTGCGATTTGGGCAAGTTCGGTAAGAAGCGCCGTTTTGCCCGATCCACGGGGGCCAGTGATACGCATGAGTCTTCCCTGGGCGCCGATGCCACCCACAAGGCCATTTTGAAAATCTGCGATTACGTTTTCTCGTCCGATTAGTTGGGGAGGTTCGGCACCTGGTGTAGGACGGAAGGGGTTGATAAGCGTTTGTGACATAGTGTGCCTCCGTCTCTCTTCTATAGTCTATCGTGTCTAAATTATTTTATCGTGAATTATTCAATCCATCGTGGATAAGTGGAAATGGATGATGATCAATTCAGCTTTTGGTTTATCGGGAGGAAGCTATTTCGATTTCGGGCCAATGATATAGTTCAATTGTTTTCCTTGAGATGGGATGGCGATGACTGAAATAATAAAAATATCTGCCGCTAGCAGCCCTATGAATAATGATCTTCCCAACGATCTGATTTGTCCCCACGATCGAATAGATCTCTTTGTCAGCTCATCTATGAGAGACGAGGAGGATTTTTCATGGTCCTTGTATCGCAGGGAGCTCGGTAAGCTACTGGGGCAATCGCCGCTTTTTAACCCGTTTGAGATTGAGGGTCATGCAAGTATCGAGCGTCCAAGGAATTACTATTTAGGTCGAGTTGAACGCTCTGGGATAGTTGTCGCCGTTGTTCGCCAAGAACTCAGGCAGGGCACTGAAGAAGAGATCCGTCATGCAATTAATCACGGCAAGCCGCTGGTTCTCATCCTTATTGGTGATAAGCGCGATTCTGCAACGGATAAGCTTATCAGCTATATTCAAGATACAGGTTACTGCACATACTACGAGGCCCGAGCTACTACCGTCCAAGGTCTTGCTCGGGAAACATTCGAACAAATCAACAATATTGTCGTCGACTTAGTCAACAAGAGAGTTTCCCAGTGGCAAAACGAGCGATTGACGGATGTAGCCGAGCGCGATTCAGCGAGATACTCCCTCCCCAAGACATCTTTGTTAGCTTTTGGCGACGCAACAGCTTTGCTTGCTAAGAACTTCGGATACGAAGTTAATCGAAAACGACAGGAGTGTCCGAACCCATATCTTGCCGCTTTGGGCAGTTCAATTGTCGCATGGCTGCTTAAGGGAGAGCGATTTTCTATAGAGCCCTTTATTCCTACCATTCACATAGCCATGAAAGACGCTGGAATAGCGAGCGACGTTCTCGATAGTAGATTGAAGGCGCTTGATTGTTTTATCGATAATGATTACGATCGAGCGCTCACACTCGAGCGACAGGCTTGTGAGCTGCTACCCGATCAGGACTCATGGCTCTACGGGAACTGCCTCATCGACATTAGAAATCTTTCGGGATGGCTTACTAATGGAGATTGGAAGGCTGGCTTCGACGCTCAAAAACAGATTGAGGAGCTGAAGGCTCCTGCATTGTTTCCGCCCGCAGAGCATTTTTCCAACAGCGCATTGAGCCAGACCTTGATAACTGAAAGGAAATATCGTACCCAAAAGCAAGGTTCACTTATTTTTGATAGCACGCTGTCCACGGTTCTCAATGATTACGCCTCGTACGCCTTCGTTGCTGTGCTTTATGGGAGTATTGCCAGTTTCAATTACAGTCGAGTATTAATCGCCCATGCGTTGCTGGATTATTCGGAAACATACTTGAATGACGACCTCGCCTACGAAGGGGTCAAGCTTCTTGTACTTGCAGGCGAGGCCTCCGAGTTTGCAGCGCAATTTAACAATGGTGCGAAGGGCTTTTCAAATTCATTGAAGGCAAGCGCAGATGACCTCTGGGTCCTTTCGGGCAAAGGAATCGCTTCGCGCATTCCGGTTATGAGATGCGCGCTTGTCAGGCAGGTTGTTCCCTACCTTTCCGATGGGGTCTTTGCCGATGTTGAAGAATACCTTTCCTCAGACTTGTCGTTGTTTTCTAAATGCCGTACTGAATGGCTACGGGCAATCAATGCAATAAAGCTTCGCATGAATGGTGCGGTATTAGCAGATCTGATTTTTGAGATGCTGTCTAGCAGGTTATATGCGCTGGGATCGGATGTAGGACGGATTATTGCTGGTAGCAATCTTGATGCCCTTCCAAAGAGCTCGCTCGAAGGCATTGCTGGCTATCTCAAAGAGCATGCGTCGGACCTCATAAAGGATCACATGCAGCTTTCGGCTTTTTCAGTCGTAGGACGCTACCTTGGGGAAGACCTTGTGGGTCAGACCCTTACGGACTCCCTGGACGAGATTGAGCGGAATGAGTATTTGCGTGGGTTATCGCAGGGCGAGGTGTCGGCGGAATCTTATGTAAACGAACTTGTGCGTCAATTTGATAAGAACGACGTGTCGGGGTATTACGCGTGTCCGGCCTATTCCGTTGCCGCTGCAATTTGCGATGTAATGGATAAGGGAGCAACTGCTGAATTCGCTGAATATATTAGAGGGGCGCTAGATGGAATTGTCGGGCGAATCAGCGACTATAAGGGTTTTGCGGTTGCCTTGGACGAATCAATGGCTGTGCTGTGTAGATATGTTTGCATGCTCAGGTTGGATGGAAAGGAATTACCAGATAATTGGCTTGAGCAGATTAGAACGATTGATGGGGAACGATATACGATTGTGAACCTTGGTTCCTTAAAAAATTACGACACGAGGACTTGGAAGGTTCGCGTTAGTTCTCTTCGCGTTGCCGCTGGGCTGGAGGATGGAATTGACTACCTCGCTGACGGTTTTGCTTTAGGGAGTTTCTCACAGCGTGCAGCTGAAGCTTATCTCGAGTCGCTTGAATGGTTCATCTCTTCGTTGACCATACCTGATGAACATGCTCCGTTGGTGAAAAAGATTTGCGAGAACGCTGCCGAGATATATGATTCTGGCGTAAGAAGAAAAGCTGTCAATTGCCTTGCTGCATATAGCAAGCGCTGGGGACTTGAGAATGTTGCGAACGCCCTCTTAACGCTCACGAGAGATCAAGACGACTCAGTTGTTTACCGCATGCTAGTTCTTTGCAAAGCCGGCTCGTTTGGGGATAGGGGCTTCGAGAGTCAAACCATCAAATTGCTTTCGAATGATGCAAACTGGTTCATTCGCTGGCATGCAGCAAATGATTAGGGGGCTAGTGGAAAAGCAGACTGTCGAATAGTTTTTGTGATGCGACCCAAGATGAGATGCACCAGACAATTTGAGGTTATGCCATCAAGACTTATCCGATAACGGAATCGCATCAATCATCGTTTCGAGACGTTTAAGCAGGTCAGTGTAGGTAATGATGTCTGTGATATGTGCATACTGACGACGAATCAAATCAAAGTCGCGCTGTTCGGTTTTGTTGAACCTGCAACCGCCGGTTAAGAGGATGCCACGAGGGGTTAGGAATCGTATTTTGAGGCCCTGTGGAAGAAGGGGGGAGTAACGTTTGGTCAGCTCCTTTTCTCCATCTATGCCCCAGTTAAGCAGAAGATGAATGTATTTCTCAATTTGCGAGATGCCTCCACCAAGTTCCCGCGCCGGTATGTAGTTGTCGCGATAGGTCCGTGCCATGAGTAGCTTGTTTTTCTGGAATGCCCTTTTTATTTCCAATACGTCTACATTGCCTGAAGCATCAACTAACAGAAAATCAATTACTCTTCGTCTTCCCGTTATCCGGTCCTCAATCGAAACTTTTGGGATTACGGCTACGTATTGAGGAAATAGAACAGGTATGATGTCCAGGATTCCTTGTTGCCATAGCTCTTCTGGGGCCATATCGTTTTTGTCTAGCAAGTCTTGTAGCTGCTGTCGGGCAACAGAGAGGTTTGTAATTCGATTCTTATTAAGTTCTGGGCTGCCTAGTCTGTACGATAGCCGGTGCTGTTTTCTCGAAAGATGGCGATCAAGCTGCGCTTGGTAGTCCTTTTTTATGTCGAGGAAGTCCTGTACATAGCTTGCTATCAGCGCCTCGCCGTATCGTTCAAGACTTATTGTGGTGGGGAATTTATCCAAAAGGTCCGCGAACTCATCTAATGGAATGGCTTTCTCGTTTTCACCGCCGATGATTATCTGTTTTTCTGAGTCATCTAGAATTGACGATATCGTTTTAATCACAGAGGTTCGGCGTTCATAGCCAACACAGAACATCCTCCAGTCAAGGCTTATACCTTTAGCAACAAGAAGGTCTTGCGGACAGCTAAAAATATCCCCTTTGATTCTGAAGTAATCTGGAAAGCTATTGTCTAGATAGGCGAATTTGAAAACTAGGGTATCGCCGTCACATTCGTCATCCACCAAGTCGCTTTGGAGAAGAGTGAACACTCTCTTTATCCGAAGGCTTGCATCTGGATATGTCGTCGGTCGCGCACGCTTAAGCCGATCGGGTAGTTTTTCGGGCGAATGCCGAACGAGCTTATTCCTGTCATCAAAGGAGATGCAAAGCTTGGATAGGATGCTGTCGTCAAGCGTGTAGGGATGATAGCTCAGCCATATCTCCCTTCCAGAATCAATAAAGTTGATTGACATTCAATTTCCTTCCGTCGCTTATCGTGAACAAGACAGATAGGACGAAGCGCACCATTTCGATTAAGTATAGCTACATCGCTGCATGAAGGGTGGATGTAGGGAATGATGGGGTGACTGAGCTCGATGAAATCTGATGGGAGATGCGCGGGTTAACCACACAAGACCTGGGCATGTGGCGCGGCAGAACGGCACCACATGCCCGTCGGGGCCATTGTGACCCACGGCCTCATCCTATCTCCGCTGGAGAGCGGATGGGAAGGAGCGACGGAATCCAATTAACTGTATCGGCAGATGCGGGAACGACCGTCCCTTCAAAGTGTTTCACTAAGGTTGGAGACCGGCTGTGCTCAAGTATGTGCGTTGGTACCGTCAAGATTCTTGCGCACTTTTGGACAGCCCCATAGGCCCGCCATCCGGTACGGCTACTCGTCCAGCAGCGTCACGTCCAGGTAGCGCCTCGACCCCCACTCGCTCTTCGCGACGTACTTGAGCCTCGCGGTGACGAGCATGAGGGCCGACTTGCCGTCCGGGAAGGTGCCGACCACGCGGGTGCGGCGGCGGATCTCGCGGTTGAGGCGCTCGATCGCGTTGTTGGTGCGGATCCTCCTCCAGTGAGCGGCCGGGAAGCGCGTGTAGGTCATGGTCTCGGCATAGCCCTCGCGGACCGCCTTCGCGGCCTCCCCGAGCCTCGACGCCTCCAGCTCGGATGCGACCTCGAGCGCCTTGGCCTCGGAGGCTTCGCGGGACTGCATCGCGTGGATCGCCTTGAGCATCGCGGGATGTTAGCGTCAATATAGTTTTCACCATTTCCGCCAACGTTTTTTCGCCAATTCCGCCAATGCGCTTTCACCGATCGCGCCACCGCGCTTTCACCGCTTTTGGCTACCTGGCGGCAGCCACGTCGCCGTCGTCTTCCAGCGCCAGGTCCTTTAGGCGGTAGGACCGGCCCGTTATCCTGACGAGCGTGCAGTGGTGGCACAGCCGGTCGGCTATGGCGGACGCCGTCACGTTGTCGCCGAACACGTCGCCCCACTGCCCGACGGGCACGTTGGTCGTCACTATGGTCGACCTCCCGAGCAGGTAGCGCCGGCTAACGAGCTGGAACAGCAGGTTCGCCCCCTCCTTCCCGATGTCCAGGTAGCCCAGCTCGTCGATTATGAGCAGGCTGGCGTGCTCGTAGAACC
>OLPF01002530.1_pt1 | contig 11676 bp, 10 predicted proteins | sample 1673121 | NCBI WGS metagenome assembly OLPF01 (sample SAMEA3136756, study PRJEB25190) | human gut metagenome | reverse complement strand
CGCTCTTCCGATCTTGCTTCTACAAGCAGACACATCTCCCTGCCAAAGGTTTCCGCATCCATTTCATAAACCGTTCTTCCCTCGCTGTCCAGCTTTGGCAACCCTGCATTCGGCTTTGCCAGTACAGGGATCTTAGCGACCTGCTTCATCTGCCGGACAACCCCACACATCTGATCCGGTCCTGTCGAGCAGTTCGTTCCGACGACATCTGCGCCAAGTGCCTGTAATACAAGCATGGCAGTCATCGGATCTGTTCCGAATAAAGTCTTGTTATCAGATTCAAATGTCAGACTTGCGATCACCGGAAGGGAAGATACTTCTTTTGCTGCGATCAGTGCAGCTCTTGTTTCCTGCAGGCTCATCATCGTTTCCACGACTAAAAGATCCACACCTGCCTGATCCAAAACACGGATCTGCTCCTTGTAGACATCGATCAGCTGCTCAAAATCCATGTCTCCCATCGGTGTAAGCTGCCTGCCAGTCATCGTAATGTCGCCCGCAACCAGTGCTTTGCCGCCCGCAGCCTGTTTTGCCAGTCTGACAAGCTCTGTATTCATATCAATAAGATGCTCTGCCAGCCCGTATTCCGCCAGCTTGATCCTGTTTGCCGTAAATGTCGGTGCATACAGAATATTAGTGCCCGCTTCCACAAAAGCTCTCTGCAGTTCTAAAATTGCATCCGGATGTTCCAGGATCCACTGTTCCGGGCAGACGCCGGTAGGCATACCCGCCTTCTGCAGGTTCGATCCGGTTGCACCGTCCAAATAAATGAGTTTGTTTTGATAAAATTCTCTGAATTCCTGTTTTGTCATGATTCTAGTACCGCCAGTAAGTGTTCAAAATAGGGAGGCAATGGTGCATTCACTTCAATGTATTCTCCTGTCCTCGGATGATGAAATCCAAGTGTCATTGCATGCAGGCACTGCCCTTCACATTTATATTTATCTGATCTTCTGCCATATACCTCATCCCCCAAAAGAGGATGTCCGATAGATGCCATATGAACGCGTATCTGGTGTGTACGCCCGGTTTCTAACCGAAGTGAAACAAGCGTCAGATCGTTATGACAGGCAAGACTGCGGTAATGCGTCACGGCACGTTCTCCATGTTCATAATCAATGCAGCGGGTAATGAGAGAGTCACTTTCCCTTCCGATCGGGGCATCGATCGTACCGCTCCCGGTCAAAGTTCCTTCTACAATGGCAAGATAGGTACGTTGGACGGCACGATTCACAACATCCTGTGATAAAATGGCAGCACTTAACATATGTTTTGCGAGGATCGTAAGACCGGTAGTGTCACGGTCTAAGCGGTTCATACAGCGAAAAACATAAGCCTCCCCTTTTTGCTGATAATAGTCGGCAACACCGTTTGCAAGGGTATTTTCATAGTTGTTCAGGGAAGGATGGATCGGCATATCGGCAGGCTTGTTCAAAACCAGGATATCTTCGTCCTCGTATACAATATCCAAATCCATTGGAACCGGGAGGATCTTAGCAGAACTTTCCTCTTCGATCAGATGAATGGTCAGGGTATCTCCCGGCATTAAACGGTCATTGACGTAGAGCCATTTCCCATTGCCAAGGATGCTGTAGGGTGTCCGTTTTAAATGAGTAATGACACTGTGGGAATAACCATGCCGTTTTAAAAAATCTAAGACTGTAATTTCGTTTTCTATTGTATAAGTCAGGATACGTTTCATAATAGTTTCCGTTTCTTTCTAATATAAGATTTGGGTATCAAAAGGCCCTTCGGGCGAACCGCACTTTTGTGCAATCTTCCAGTCACTAAGTTGTGAGCCGCCTTTTAACATCCTAATCCATACGAGTCACAAAATTGTAAACATTTCTTAATTATAAGTTTAACATACTTCAGATTACAATTTTAACATATTTCAGAGCGAAAATAAAATTGTCTAAAAATAAAATCAGCGAAAAAAGAAAAAGGGGAAAGGCACTTAGGGCAGTGTCCTTTCATACAATGTTAGAAAAGCGGCTTTAAGGTGGAAATGTGAAGACTTTTTTATCTCCTCTCACCCCAGAAGAAGAAAAGGAATGCATAGAGAGAATGAAGGAAGGGGACCTTAAAGCAAAACACCAGCTCATCGAGCACAATCTGAGACTGGTAGCCCATGTTGCAAAGAAATATCAGGCATCCGATGAAGATATGGAGGATCTGATTTCCATTGGAACCATAGGGCTGATCAAGGCAGTCGGAACATTTAAGACCGATAAGCAGATAAAACTTGCAACCTATGCAGCAAGGTGCATTGACAATGAACTTCTGATGTATTTCAGAGGGAAGAAAAAAACCTCAAGGGAAGTCTCTTTATATGAACCCATCGGTACGGACAAAGAGGGGAACCAGATCAATCTGTTAGATATTGCCGCAGATGAAGAAGTAGATGTGGTAGAAAAAATGGAGGAGTGCGAAAATATCAGAAAACTCTATGGATATCTGCCGCAGGTACTAACGGACAGGGAAGAACATGTCATAGCCATGCGGTATGGAGTCTTAGGGGAAGAACCGCATACACAGCGGGAAGTGGCAGCGACGTTAGGAATCTCCCGCTCCTATGTCAGCCGGATCGAAAAAAAGGCATTGGCAAAGCTGCGCAGACAGTTTGAAGAAGACGATCGATAAAAAACTTGTGCTCTGCTCCAACAGACTGGAGCAGGGTAAAAATAAATCTTTTCAAAAAGAAAAAGTGTGATATAATAACAATATCTTTTTTATTTCCAGGCAATTCGCCAGATTCCCACGGGAAAAAGGAGGAAAATTGTATAGTATGGTAACAACCTCGGTACTGCACGGTATGGAGGCGATTTTAGTACAGGTAGAAGCAGATGTCAGTCCGGGACTGCCGACCTTTGAAATGGTAGGCTTTTTAAGTTCTGAAGTAAAAGAAGCAAAGGAACGGGTACGGACAGCCTTAAGAAACTGCGGCTATCAGCTTCCGGCAAAACGGATCACGATCAGCTTTTCCCCGGCAGGCATCCGAAAATCCGGTTCGGGATTTGACTTAGCCGTAGCAGTTGCGATTTTAGCAGCCTTAGAAGCGGTACCGAAAAAACGTGTGGAAAATACGATCTTTTTAGGAGAACTGAACCTGAGTGGAAAATTAGTTCCGATTCCCGGTATATTACCAATGGCTGCAGTGGCGGCAGAAGCAGGGCATCAGACAGGGATCGTTCCGTTTGAAAATCAAAAGGAGGCTTCGTTAGTCCCGCACATGAAAAGCCTTGGGATGAGCCATTTAAACCAGGTCGTCGAATATTTACGAAAAGGGGAATATCAAAAGCCGCAGGCAGATATAAAAATAGAAGGAACAGGAACGAAAATAAAACCTCTCACGCAGGCAGATTTTTCAGAGATCACGGGACAAAAAATGCTAAAGCGGGCATGTGAGATTGCGGTGGCAGGCAGACACAATCTGTTGTTTGCAGGCCCTCCCGGAGCAGGAAAAACCATGGCAGCAAAGCGGATTCCGTCCATTCTGCCGCCAATGACCGAAAGAGAGCGGATCGAAGTCTCAAAGATTTACAGTATCTGCGGTATGTTCGATGAATCGCAGGGACTGATCGGAGTGCGTCCATTCCGAAGTCCGCATCATACGGTTTCCGCACAGGGACTTGCCGGAGGCGGGGCAAATCCAAAGCCGGGAGAGATCTCATTAGCACATGCGGGGGTACTGTTTTTAGATGAGCTGACAGAGTTTAGACCGGGAACTTTAGAAATACTGCGACAGCCGATGGAGGAGCGGCAGATCCAGCTCATCCGTGCGCATGGAAAATATACATTTCCGGCGGATTTTATGCTAGTCGCAGCCATGAACCCGTGCAAGTGCGGATATTATCCCGATATGCAAAAATGCACCTGTACAGACTATGAGATCCGGAGATACCGAAACCGCATCAGCCAGCCGTTACTAGACCGCATGGATCTGTGTGTTAAAGTAGAAAAAGTACACTATCAGGAATTAGAGCAGACAACACAGGAGGAAAGCTCGGAAAGCATCCGGGAGAGGGTAGTCATGGCGCACAAAAGACAGAGAGAACGCTATGAAAAGGAGGGATTTTTTTATAACAGCCAGATTCCGGCAAAAAAGATCGCGACATTTTGTGCATTAAAAAAAGATGAGAAACGCCATATGCAGCAGATTTATGAGACATTGAACTTAAGCGTGCGTTCCTATCATAAGATATTAAAAACAGCGCGTACCATTGCAGATATCGAAGGAAGCGAAGAGATCAGAATGGAACATCTGCACGAAGCAATCTGTTACCGCTCCATAGACAGCAATTTTTGGGAGAGACGACGATGAAATATAAATACTGGCTGGATAACACCGGATTATCCAATGGAAAAAAGAACCTCCTGTTAGAATACTTTCAGACGGCGGAAGAAGTGTACCGTGGAACGGAGGAAACCTATCAAAAAATACCACAGTTAAAAGAAGAAGAGATACAGCGTATCACAAAGGCAAAAAGGAAGTGGGATATTAACGAAGAATATCAGAAACTGGCAGAAGGCGGCGTAAGCGTTACGTTTGCATGTGACAAAAATTATCCGAAAAAGTTAAAAAATATTTACCAGCCTCCATTTGCACTGTACTACAGTGGAAAACTTCCGGGAGAGAGACTTTCCGTTGCCATTGTAGGAGCCAGAAGATGCAGTGAATACGGGCATTATATGGCAAGAAAATTAGGAGAGGCACTTGGACGCAACCGGATTCCGGTCATCAGCGGACTGGCGGAGGGGATAGACGCGGCAGGGCAGGCAGGAGCGATCAAAGGCGGTGGAGAGACCTATGCGGTATTAGGGTGCGGTGTAGATATCTGTTATCCGAAACAAAATGCAGCACTGTATGAAACAATCCGACAGCAGGGAGGGATACTTTCCGAACTGCCGCCAAAGACAACGCCAAAACCATATTATTTTCCGGCAAGAAACCGGATCATCAGCGGACTTGCAGAAGTGGTAGTGATCGCAGAGGCAAAGAAAAAAAGCGGTTCACTCATCACGGCAGAGCACGCCTTAGAACAGGGAAAAGATATTTATGTCTTTCCGGGAAGGACAACCGATGCATTGAGTTACGGCTGTAATGCTTTAATTCAGCAGGGTGCGGGCATTATTTTGTCCGTAGAAGAGTTCTTAAAGCAGCTTCCTTACAATGCCACACAAAGCCTGCAAATGGGAAAAAATAAAAAACAGTGTCTTGCAAAAGAAGAATCCTTGGTGTATAGTTGTTTGAGCATGGAACCTAAAAATATAGAAAAAATAGCGGAAGAAACAGGGCTTGGAATTTCTGCAACAGCAGGAATCCTGCTCGGATTACTGGCAAAAGGGCTGGTATTTGAATCCTTCCGGAACTATTATATAGAAGAATGAGGAATGAAAAACAAGGAGTTTTCTGATGGCAAAATATTTAGTGATCGTGGAGTCACCGGCAAAGGTAAAGACAATTAAAAAGTTCTTAGGAAAGAATTATGAGGTGGTAGCTTCAAACGGGCATGTCCGTGACATGCCAAAGAGCCAGCTCGGATTTGATGTGGAAAACAATTACGAACCGAAATATATTACAATCCGTGGAAAGGGAGATATTTTAGCAAAACTGCGTAAAGAAGTAAAAAAAGCAGACAAAGTCTATCTCGCAACTGACCCCGACCGCGAAGGAGAAGCAATTTCCTGGCATCTGTCCCAGGCATTGAAATTAGAGAATAAAAAAGTCTACCGTATCAGTTTTAATGAGATTACAAAGAGTGCCGTTAAGGCATCGTTAAAACAGGCGCGTGAAATAGACATGAATCTGGTGAACGCACAGCAGGCAAGGCGAATGTTAGACCGCATGGTAGGCTACCGGATCAGTCCGCTTTTATGGGCAAAAGTAAAGCGTGGCTTAAGTGCCGGAAGAGTGCAGTCAGTGGCACTGCGTATTATCTGTGACAGAGAAGAAGAGATCAATGCATTCATTCCGGAAGAATACTGGACACTGGATGTAGATTTACAGATCCCTGGAGAGAAAAAGCCGTTAGTTGCAAAATTTTATGGCGATGAAAACGGGAAACGTACCATCCAATCCAAAGAAGAAATGGATGGTATCTTAGCAGAATTGAAAGATGCCGATTATCAGGTATTAGAGGTAAAAAAAGGAGAGCGTACCAAAAAAGCACCACTTCCTTTTACGACAAGTACCTTACAGCAGGAAGCATCCAAAGTATTGAATTTTTCCACACAAAAGACGATGCGGTTAGCACAGCAGCTCTATGAAGGAGTGGATGTCAAGGGCAGCGGAACCGTAGGTCTGATCACCTACTTAAGAACGGATTCCACGAGAATTTCCGAAGAGGCACAGAGTGCGGCAGCCGAATATATCAGTGCGACCTTCGGAGAAGAATACAAAGCCGTCAGTGAGGCAAAAAAGACAAACAGCAATAAGATCCAGGATGCGCATGAGGCGATCCGTCCCTCCGATATCACAAGAACACCGGCGAAGGTCAAAGATTCCTTAAGCCGTGATCAGTTCCGTCTGTATCAGCTCATCTGGAACCGCTTTACCGCGAGCAGAATGAACAGTGCAAAATACGAAACCACATCCGTTAAGATCGGAGCAGGTACTTATCGTTTTAACGTATCTGCTTCTAAAGTGGTCTTTGACGGATTTATGACGGTATACATGAGTGATGACGATGAAAAGGGAAAAGAAAACGTACTCTTAAGATCCATTGACAAAGATACGACCCTTGTATGGGAATCATTTGATGAAAAACAGCATTTTACACAGCCACCGGCACATTACACGGAGGCATCCTTAGTAAAAACCTTAGAGGAACTCGGCATCGGAAGACCAAGTACCTATGCACCGACCATTACTACCATTTTAGCGAGAAGATATGTGGTAAAAGAGAATAAAAATCTCTATGTGACAGAGTTAGGCGAAGTAGTCAACGATATGATGAAAGAAGCATTTCCAAGTATTGTCGATGACCATTTTACGGCAAACATGGAGTCCCTGCTCGACAGCATCGAGGACGGTCAGGTAAACTGGAAGACCGTAGTGGCCAATTTCTATCCGGATTTAGACGAAGCCGTTAATCAGGCAGAAAAAGAATTAGAAAAAGTGCAGATTCAGGATGAGGTTACGGATGTGGTCTGTGAACAGTGTGGAAGAAATATGGTAGTAAAATACGGTCCGCACGGAAAATTCCTTGCCTGCCCGGGATTCCCGGATTGCCGTAACACGAAGCCGTATCTGGAAAAAACAGGAATTGCCTGTCCGCTCTGTGGAAAAGAAGTAGTGATCAAAAAGACGAAAAAAGGCAGAAAATATTACGGTTGTGAAAACAATCCGGAATGTGAATTTATGTCCTGGCAGAAACCGGCAGGGATCAACTGCGAGAAATGCGGAAGTTTCATGGTGGAAAAGGGCAATAAGATCGTCTGCTCTAATACACAGTGCGGTCATGTGATCGAAAAAGAGAAAAAATAATGAATTCAGCGAATGAAGTTCAAAAAAAGATTGAATTGTCTGACAAAACATGATATTATATAAATGTACTGAAAACTATATAGAGCGAAGTGGGAGGTAGCAGGATGAGTGTTCAATTACTGGACAAAACCAGAAAAATAAATAAACTTTTACACAACAATAATTCCTCTAAAGTAGTCTTTAATGATATCTGTGATGTTTTAACAGAGATTTTAAAATCCAATGTACTGGTGATCAGCAGAAAGGGAAAAGTGCTTGGAACCAGTGAAATGAAAGGAATGGACGAGATCGACGAACTGATCGTGGATGAAGTGGGAGGATTTATTGATCCGGAATTAAACGAGCGTCTGCTTGGGATCTTGTCTACAAAAGAGAATGTAAATCTTGAGACACTTGGCTTTGTTTCCGATATCAAGAAATACACGGCGATCATTACACCGATCGATATTGCCGGAGAACGTCTCGGAACGTTGTTTATCTATCGGGATAACGGAGCGTACGATATAGATGATATTATTTTGAGTGAATATGGAACCACGGTAGTCGGACTTGAGATGATGCGTTCCGTACATGAGGAAAATGCAGAAGAAGAGAGAAAAGTACAGATTGTCAAATCGGCGATCAGCACGCTTTCATTCTCGGAGTTAGAAGCGATCACACATATTTTTGATGAGTTAGACGGTAGTGAAGGAATATTAGTAGCGAGCCGGATCGCAGACCGGGTAGGGATCACAAGATCGGTCATTGTCAATGCACTTCGTAAGTTTGAGAGTGCAGGAGTCATTGAATCGAGATCTTCCGGTATGAAGGGAACATACATCAAGGTTATTAACGATGTAGTCTTTGATGAACTGGATAAATTAAAAAAACAAAGAGAAAAAGCTTAAACGGATTTTAAGAAGAGAGATAAAAGGATTTATAGAACACTATAGGTCCTTTTTATTTTTTTGAAAAATTTTAATAAAAAAATTGTCGATAATATCGCAAAACAAGGGATTTTCTTTGACAGGAATCAGCAAAAACGAATAAAAAAGAACAAAAAAATACTTGTCTTTTTTACAGGATAATTTATAATAGAATATGATTAGGAAAACTCTAATACTATGTCCAAATTTTGAACATAAAGAAGAATGTGAAAACATATGACAAATAGAAAGAGGGACAGCAAGAGAAAGGAGCGGGAATATGATTACATCAGGAGCATTTAGTTATATCAATGTGCTGGATAAGGCAGCGGATGCGAGCTGGTTACGGGAGGCAACGATCACGAACAATCTGGCAAACGTAGATACTCCGGGCTTCAAGAGAAAAGACGTGGATTTTGAAGGTGTTTTAAAAACGGAACTTGGAAGAAGCAAGTATGTAACACTGGATCAGAAAGTAAAGGATCTGCATATGAACCATTTGAATGCAACAGCCTATACAGATTCATCGAATTTTTCTTACCGTCTTGATGGTAATAATGTAGATGTGGATACAGAACAGGTGGAACTGGCATCAGAGCAGCTTCGTTACACGGCGTTAACAGACAGCATTACCCACGAGATTTCCAGGTTTAAGAGTGTATTAGGATAAGGAGGGACTGAACATGGGGTTATTTCAGGCTTTTGACATCAGCGCAAGCGGAATGACTGCACAGCGTTTTAGAACGGATATTATTTCGGAGAACGTGGCAAATGTCAATACAACGAGAACGGTGGATGGAACACCGTACCGTAGAAAAGTCGTAACATTTCAGGAAAAGGATGTAACACCTTTTACCAATGTACTGCAGGGAACCAGACAGCAGTATGCAGGGAATGGTGTAAAAGTGGTATCTGTCACAGAAGACAATGAGACAGATTATATTATGAAGTATGACCCATCCCATCCGGATGCGGATGCGAATGGTTATGTATCATATCCAAATGTCAATATCGTAACGGAAATGACAAACCTGATCGATGCAAGCCGTGCGTATGAAGCAAATGCAACTGCATTTGATGCAAGCAAGGCGATCGCACAGGCAGGATTACAGATTGGCAAGTAGGAATGATACGGGAGGCTGACAGATAATGGATATTTCAACAATTACACATGTAACGTCAGATTACATAAAGAATGCATTAGAGGAGTCGGCAAAGGCTTCAAAAACAGAGAATCGGGATTTCGGAAGCGTGTTCCAGTCAGCACTGGGCATGGTGGATGAGACAAATGAGCTGCAAAACAGCGCAGAATCGGCAGAAATCCAGTTTTCTTTAGGAGAGTCAACGAATACTCACGATTTGCAGATTGCCCAGGAAAAGGCAAATGTAGCATTACAGTACACAGTAGCTGTGAGAGATAAGGTATTAGAAGCATATCGGGAAATTATGAATATGCAGATTTAATGAGAATCGTGGAGTGACAGACAATGCAGGAAAGACTACAGGGAATTTTAAACAGAATAAAGGAATGGTGGAGTAAATTTACCACAAAGCAGAAAGCACTGTTGATCAGTATTGTGACAGTTGTAGTTATGGCGATCGTGGTTCTTGCATTCATCATGACGAGACCGAAGATGGTAACTTTGATCAATTGCGAATCTACCAAAGAAGCGGGAACCGTAAAAGATCTGTTAGAGGGTGAAAGTATTGCATATGAGGTTTCGAAGGATGGACTGACTTTTTCGGTAAACGAAAAAGATGAGGCGACAGCATCCATTCTTTTGGGATCTAACGATATTCCGACAGAGGGTTACTCGATCGATAACGTATTTGATGGCGGCTTTTCTTCTACAGAAGCAGATAAGACGAAGAAATATCAGCTATACTTAGAAGAACGGTTTGCAGATCATCTTTCAAATTTGTCAAATGTCGAGAGTGCAACGGTATCACTTTCGATGCCGGCGGATGATGGTACGATCATTTCTAAGGATGAAGAAACTTATGCAAGTGTGATCCTGACACTGGACGGAGAGATGGACGAAGACCAGGCGGCAGGAATTGCGCAGTACATAGCAACGGAGGTTGGTAATGATACAACAGACCGTATTACGATTTTAGATTCTGATACGAATATGCTTTTTTCCGGCGGAGACAGCAGTTCAAACGCTGGCAAGGCGAGCAGTAATCTTTCGTACAGAACGAAAGTGGAAAATCAGTTCAAGAGCAATGTCAAAGATGTTGTTATGGGAACGAATGTCTATGATAACGTAGAAGTTGGTATGAACCTGGCACTGGATTTTGATAAAGAGAAAGTGACAGACCATCAGTACTATGTAGAAGATGGACAGGAACAGGGATATCTGGATAAAGAGAGTATCTATGAGTCAGAATCCACCGGAGGAGCAGCGGCAGTTCCGGGAACGGATTCTAATGATGATACCACTTATATGATGCAGGATGGTGAAACTACATCATCTACCATTTCAGATATTACCAGAGATTATAACCCGAATGAAAAAATAACGGAGACCGAAGGTGCAGTCGGAGATGTAAAATACGATGAATCTTCTGTGACAGTAGTATGTAGTGTTAATAAGATTTATAACGAGGATACTCTTAAGGCACAGGGTAAATTGGATGATATGACATTTGATGAGTTTGCGGCACAGAACAGCGAACGTAAAAAAATAGATGTCGATGAAGATTTATATCCAATGGTGGCAAATGCAACAGGTATTCCACAGGAGAATATCTCGATTGTGGCATATGAAGTACCGTTCTTTGAACATTCGGATGATTCCGGCAGAACCTTTAGCGACTACTTACAGATCGCGCTTGCAGTTCTGATCTTTGCATTACTGGGATTTGTGGTATTCCGCAGTACCAGAAAAGATCCGACACAGGAGATCGAGCCGGAACTTTCCGTTGAGACTCTGTTAGAGACAACGAAGGAAGCGGAGTTAGAAGATATTGGTCTGAATGAGAAATCAGAGACAAGAATCTTAATAGAGAAATTTGTAGACGAAAATCCGGAGGCGGTAGCAGCATTGTTACGCAACTGGTTGAATGATGATTGGGATTAAAAAATGGCAAATGCAGAGTTAACCGGTGTTCAGAAAGCGGCAGTCCTTTTGATTACCTTAGGACCTGAAAAATCCGCATCAATTTTTAAACACCTCAAAGAAGAAGAAATTGAAGAGTTGACCTTAGAGATTGCGAACACAAGAAGCATATCTCCACAGGAAAAAGAAGATGTTTTAAATGAGTTCTATCAGGTATGTC
>OLPF01002528.1_pt1 | contig 11683 bp, 7 predicted proteins | sample 1673121 | NCBI WGS metagenome assembly OLPF01 (sample SAMEA3136756, study PRJEB25190) | human gut metagenome | reverse complement strand
GGTGGCCGTATCCGTGAGCGTCACCGTGACGGTGACGTCTTTCGCCGCCGCGCCGGGCAGCGGACGCCAGACGGCCGCGCAGACGGTGTCGTTCAGGTCCGGGGCAGCGAGCGTCTCCGGGTCGCTGCTGGTGACGGTGACGGTGCAGTTTCTGCCGTCAACGCCAAAGTCCTGCAGGGTCGGGAAGAGAATATCCTCCGTGGTCAGATACTTGCCGTCGCTGAGCGTGAGCGTGCTGCCGGTGTAGGCATCGCGCAGGCCGGCCGCCGCAAAGCCGCCGTCCAGCTTTGCCTGCAGCTGGGCGCGGATGGGCGTGTTCGTGCCGACGACCGTGACCTTCGCAGACACCGCCTGACGGCTCAGCGCCTGGAAGTCCGCGTTGTCCGGATAACGTGCGGCGTACTTGCCGAGCGTCTCGCTCGAGAGCTCACTGCGGATCGTGACGGTCTTGTCCTCCGCGGGACGGGTCACGAGCAGGTTCTCGTGGCTGATCACGCGGGAATTGGACGAGCGGAACAGCCGCCACTGCTCGCTTTCCGTCCAGCCGTCCATCGCCACGGGGACGATGCCGCTGCCGGTCAGGTCTGCATGGTCATACACCCAGACGAGCTGGCCGTCCGCATCCAGATACGCCTCCTGGAAGGGGTGCAGGTCGGTGAGAATGTTCTTTGCGTCCGTGTTGGCGTTGCGGATGCCGTCAAAGTAGTGCGCCTTGACCTGCGCCATGAGCGCGAGCTCCGCGTCGATCTCCGCCTGCGTGAGCGGCTGGACTTCGATCACGAAATCACGCGAAGCAGCGACGCCGCTGTCGGCATCCGTGAGCGTCACCGTGACGGTGACGTCCTTTGCCGCCTCGCCGGGCAGTGGGCGGTAGACGGCCGCACGCGCGGCGTTGTTCACATCCGGCGGCACGATGGTGTCTTCATCGCTGCTCGTGATGGTCACGGGGGTGTCCTTGCCGTCCACGCCAAAGTCGCGCGTGGTCGGGAAATGAATATCATCGGCTGCAAGATACTTTCCGTCGCGCTGCGTGAGGGGCAGACCCGTCACGGCATCGCGCAGGCCGCCGCAGGCGGCAAAGCCCGCGTCGAGCCTGGCCAGCAGATCCTCGCGCACGGTCGTCTCCTGCCCCTTGACGGTGACATAGAAGACCTTGCTCACAGTAATGGCCTGCTCCTGCGTGTCCGTGAACTGGAAGGTCACAGTCGCGGTGAGGGTGACGGCCTTGTCCTGTGCGGGCGTCTTGACCACGCCGACATAGGGGTCAAAGAGCGTGTCCGGCGTCTGCTGGTTTTTGTCGCTGACGGCGATCGCCGTCGGGTCGCTGGACGTCCAGGAGATGAGCGCCCACCGCTTGCCGTCGATGACCTTCGGCAGCGTCAGATCCTGCGTGAGCAGGTTCGGGTCCTCCCCGGCGGCGCACAGGCCCTCGGTGGTGAGCTGGCTCGTGATCTCGGCAGAGATCGCATCGCGCACGCGCTGCACGTCCCAGCCGATGACGACCGGGACCTGCAGTGTTTCGGTCGCGCCGGCCTTGCTGAGCGCAAACGTGACGTTGTAGCTGCCGTTGTGCACGAGCGGCGTGGTGTTCGGGTCTGCATAGAAATACGTGATGGTGCCGTCGGCCGCGACGCCCGCACCGCCGTACACTTCCTCGACCTTGGAGACGCTGACCGCGATGCTGCTGTCGTCGAGTTTCGCGCTGAGCATCGTGTTCACGTTCGTGTCCCGGCCGTATTCCGGCGTCAGGGTGATGGTGCCGTCGAGCCGCTCGACGAGCTTGCGCAGCTCGCTCTTGGCGGCTTCCTTATCCAGCTCCGCCTGCGACCAGACGCGGATGTCAAAGTTGCGGTAGGCAGTGGCCTCGCCGCGCGTGAGCGTCGCCGAGAGGGTGACGGTCTGGATGCCGCTGGCCGGCAGCGTCACGACGCCGGTGGCCGGGTCGATGATGCTGCTGTCCGAGCTCGCCCACGTGATGGCAGAGCCGTTCACGGCCCCGGCCGCCGGCAGCGTGAGCGTCGTGACCGCGCGGATGTCGGAGGTATCGAGCGTCAGGGCCGAGGCGTCGGCCTTGAGCAGACGCTCTTCCACCGTGGCGATGCGCACGGGGCTGCTGAGCGTTTTATATTCTCTGGAGACGGTGTCATAGAGCAGGAAGGACAGGTAATTGCCCGCCATGTCCTCCGGGATGGTGTACTCCCGGCCGGTCGTGCCGGTGATCTCCTTATACGAGCTGGTGCCGGTGTTGCCCGCGCTGTAGTCCGCGGCCGTGAGATAGCGCCACTCGATCTTCAGTTTCGGGAAATTCTCGTAGTCGTACTCGCCGCCGCCGAGAACATTGATCTTGGCGCGCACCGTCTCGCCCACGGCGACAACGCCCTCGAGCTCCACGGTCGTGATCTGCGGGATGACGTAGATCGTGAGGCTCGCCGTGATGTCGTTGGCCGTGCTGGCCGTGATGACCGCCTTACCGGCGCCGTCGGCCGTCGCCTTGACGATCACGGACTGCTTGGCCGCGCCCGCGCCCTCCGGCGTCTCGAGCGTGACGATGCCCTCGCCCTCCGTCAGCGTCCAGTCAACGTGCGTGTCCTTGTCCATGTCCTTGCACGCGGCGGCGATCGTCGCCTGCGGCTGCGGCTCATTCGCCGTGCGCCAGAGCGTGTCCGGGCCGGTCAGCTCGATGCGCGGGTCGGGCTGCACCACTTCGCCCGCCTGCCAGACGAGGATGGGGTAGCCGTTGTTCGCGCCAGCCGTGTCCTCCTTGAAGGCATTGCCGAGCTTGGCCGCAAGGCCCTCGGGGGAGGTGATCTGCATGGCCGCCGCTGCCGTGCCGCCAAGCACTTCTGTCTCCGGCAGCGTATAGTAGCAATTTTTGACCGTGGCATTGCTGAAGGCGAAGATGCCGCCAAACTGCGCCGCCGTACCGCCGACAACGCCGGTGCTGTAGCAGTTTTCAATGCTGCCCTTCTGCAGCTGGCCGACAATACCGCCCGCCTTGGCGGAGCCGGTCACGCTGCCTGTGTTGTAGCAATCGCGGATCGCAGCGGTATTCTTCCAGAAGCCGAGGATGCCGCCGGCAGTCGTTCCGGTCACATCGGCCGCGTTCACGCAGCCGCTGATGGTCACGTCGTTGCTGTTCAGGCCGCCTGCAATGCCGCCGGTGTAGCCGCCGGTCACGCTGCCGGAAAAGCTGCAGTTCTCGATCGTACCGGCCTGCACCTTGCCGACGATACCGCCAATATAATTCTTCGTGCCGCAGCTGACCACGCCGGAAACATTCAGGCTGCGGATCGTTGCCTGATTGATCGCAGCGAACAGGCCCTGATTGGCCGTGCTGCTCTGCACGTTCAGGCCGCTGATCGTATGGCCGCAGCCATCGAACGTACCGGCAAAGAAATCCTTAACCGCCAATATACCGTTGCCGACCGGCGTCCACGTGCCGGTGAGGGCAACGTCATTGGCAAGATAGAACGAAACACCGGAAAGGTTATACGTTCCGTTTCCGCCATCCGCCTTGACCGCGGCGGCGAAGGCCCGCAGGCTCTCCTCCGTGCTGATCTTATACGCGGCACCGGCGCTCGTATCCGCCCCCGCCGTATACTCCGGCAGTGCGGACACGTCCACCGTGTCCGCGGCCAGTGCCGCCGGCATGAGGCCGACGAGCAGCGTCAGCACAAGCAGCAGGGCCAGAAACCGTTTTTTCATGTGCTTTCCTCCCAAAACAAAAAATTCTGCCCGCCGGAATCGGCGGACAGGTGCAGCAAAACCAGCCGAACGAAATTTCTTCGTTCAGCCATGCAACTTCCGGTTCCGGCAGAAATGCCTGCAGCCTTCGGGTATTCTGACTTATCCGCCTTCCGGCGGCTTCACAGTGACCGACTCGCGGGGCTTTGCACCCACATTCCCCCTGCCGCCCGAAGCGGCGAAGACTGCGCAATATACAGTTTCGGTCGTAGTGTATCACAGCCGGACACGGTTGTAAATCCTTTTTCCGACCACATTCGCGGGCAAAGCGCACGGCCCGCAAAGCGCCGCACGCCGGCGCCGAACACGCAAAACACCCCCGGACCGAAGTCCGGGGGTGCACTGATGGAATGCTTATTTGCGAATGTAAGCGCTGAGGATGGAGGCCATCTCGGCGCGGGTCACCGCGTCGTTCGGCGCGAGGAGCTTGCCGTCGCGGCCGACGATGAGCTGTCTGGCAACGGTCCACTGCAGCTCAGCCTGCGCCCAGGACGGAACGTCCGCCGCGTCGCCGAACGCTGAGAGATCGGCGCGCGCCGTCACGTCGTCACCGGAGAAAGCCGCAAAGCCGCAGAGCATGACAGCCGCCTGTGCGCGCGTGACCGCAGCGTCGGGCCGGAACGTGCCGTCACCGCAGCCGGCAACGATGCCATTTTCAGCCGCCCAGATGACCGCGTTCGTATACCACTGGCCGGTCGGAACGTCCGAGAACTTGTTTTCCGCCGTGACCGCCGGCTCACCGGCTCTGGCATAGAGAATGACCGCGAGCATGGCGCGGGTGAGCGTCAGGTCGGGCGCGAAGGTCTTGTCGTCCACGCCGACCATGAGGTTACGGGTATACATGCGCTTGATGGCAGTGTACGCCCAGTGATCCCACGACACATCGGTGAATGGCAGGACCATGCCGGGCACCTGCATGTAGTCGGCCGTGAAGAAGACCTCAATCTCGTCGCCGTCCTCAAGCTGGAAGGCGTTCATCGCCACATCCGGAATATCGCCGTTGACGCGATAGAGCCAGCCGGAGTTTTGCCCCTTGCTGAATTCGGCGACCTTGGTGCCGTCCGGCGCAGTGACCGCCCGCAGATAGCTGTAATCTGCATCATAATCATACGTGTAGCCGTTGGCCGCGAGCACCTGCCGGAACACGTCAAGCACCGTCGTGCCCTCGGTCGAAACGCTGACCACAGCCGGCTGGATCCAGACGTCCGTGTCCGTGTGCAGCTGGAAGGTGACGGTGTACACGCTCGAGGGTTCCGTCGGACTCGACGGAGCCGATGGAGACGACGGGCTCGAGGGTTCCGTCGGGCTCGACGGAGCCGATGGAGACGACGGGCTCGACGGGGCCGTCGGGGCCGTCGGAGCCGTCGGGGCTGTCACACCGCTCGGAGCCGTCGCGTCCGTCGGAACGTCCGGTCCCACAGCCAGCGCCGCCGGCATGAGGCTGAAGACCAGCGTCAGCGCCAGCAGCAGCGCCAAAAACCGTTTTTTCATGTTGCTTCCTCCTGAAACAAAAAATTTCTGCCCGCCGGGACCGGCGGACAGCTGCAGCAAAACCGGCCAAACGAAATCTCTTCGTTCAGCCATGCAGTTTCCGGTTCCGGCAGAAATGCCTGCAGCCTTCGGGTATTCTGACTGATCCGCCTTTCGGCGGCTTCACAGTGACCGACTCGCGGGGTTTTGCACCCACATTCCCCCTGCCGCCCGAAGCGGCGAAGACTGCGCAGTATGCAGTTCTGAGCGTAGTGTACCACAGCACGGCGCGGTTGTAAATGCTCCGGCACGACATGTGCAGAAATTAAAAAAATCTCCTCCCGGCGGTTACGGGAGGAGATTTTTTCGTGCGGGGAAACCGCACATTGGGGGGCGGTCACCGGGAGGCGGTTACTCCCGGAAACCATGGAGAAAAAACAGAAATGGATGAAAAATAGCAAAGGAAAACGGGATCAGCGCTTGATGCTCACGATGTCTCTGCCAAGCAGAGCCGTGTAAAGGCCGCCGATCACGAGCGCAAGCACACCCAGCAGCGCCATCGCGGCAGAGCGGGCGGAGTACGTGCTCATAAAGGAGACAGCGGTGATCTCAATCGCGAGAAACGCAACGAATGCCAGAATGTTCAGCCAGATGTTTTTCATAGCAGCTACCTCCTGTTTTTGGGGTTCCGAGGGCGTTTTCCGATCCCTCTGTTTACAGTTGCATAATAGCACAACGTCCGCCTGTTGTAAAATTCACAATTTTGAAAGGAACGTTTTGCGTTTTCGATTCAATTCAAAAATCTGATGATATTCTTTCGCGAAAATGATAATTTCCTGTCAATCTGTCCCTGCGATTTGTTGGATAGCCGAAAAAAAGCTTGACGCAGGCTGGATTTGCGACGTATTATAAATTCGAGAAATAAACGGATCCAGATCGGGATAAGGAGGCATTGCCTATGGAACTTCGTTTGCTGACCACATTTTTAAAGGTCGCGCAGCTGCAGAGCTTCTCCAAGGCCGCAGAATCCCTGGGTTATTCCCAGTCCGCCGTTACGGTACAGGTCCAGCAGCTCGAAAACGAGCTGGGCGTGCGCCTGTTTGACCGCATTGGCAAAACCGTATCCATCACCCACTACGGGCAGGAATTCATTCCCTACGCACGCGATGTCGTATCGGCCGCGGCGCGCGCCGTGTCGTTCACGGTGCAGGAACGTGATCTGACCGGCACGCTGCGCATCGGCACAATCGAATCGATCATGACGGCCAGCTTCGGTGAGATCCTGCCGCTGTATCATGAGCACTGTCCGCATGTGAACACACAGCTGGTCGAGGGCGACACCAAAACGCTCTCAGATATGCTCATGCACAATGAAGTCGACCTGATCTACACGCTCGACGACATGGGCTATGACGCGCAGCGCGTCAAGCTCTTCGAGTGCCCGCAGGAGATCGTCATCGTCGCAAGCCCCAAGCACCCGTTTGCTGCCGTCAAGCAGCTCAAGCTGGCCGACCTCGTCAACGAACCGTTCGTGCTCATGCCGCAGTTCAACAGCTACCGCCACCAGTTCGACATGGAGCTGGCGCACCAGAAGCTGTCGATCCGGCCGTTTCTGGAGCTGGAGAGTACGAGCATGGTCATGCAGCTGCTCGAGCACAATCCCTATCTGTCCGTGCTGCCGCGCTACACGGCGCGCCGCCGCGCGGAAGAGGGCCGGCTCGTCATTCTGCCAGTCACGGACTGCCACATGGAGCAGTGGAGCCAGCTGGTGCACCACCGCGACAAGGTGCTCACGCCGCAGATCCGCGCCATGGTCTCCTGCATTGCGCAGGTGGAAAAAATACCGCTACATCTCGAGGACTGACGCGGCACAAATGCATACAAAAAACAGCCCCCATCGGACGATGGGGGCTGTTTGCTGTCTGTGAACAGAAACTCAGTCGGTCACGTACGGCAGGAGGGCGATCTGACGCGCTCTCTTGATGGCCTCGGTGAGCTCGCGCTGATGCATCGCGCAGGTACCGGTCGTGCGGCGCGGCAGGATCTTGCTGCGCTCGGACAGGAAGCGGCGAAGCTTCGCGGTGTCTTTGTAGTCGATATAAGTGCACTTGTCCACACAGAACTGGCAAACTTTTCTGCGTTTGCGGTTCTTGCTCTTATCTCTGTCAAAAGCCAAGACTGTAATCCTCCTTTATCAAAATCAGAACGGCAGGTCGCCGTCATCGTCGTCCAGCTCGGAAAAAGCGCTGCCGCCCTGGGGGACATTGTCATATCCGCCATAGCTGCCGCGGTGAGCCGGTGCCGATGCGCTCGGCGCTGCCGGACGAGGCGCATCGCCGCCGTCGCGGCGCTTGCTCTCGCCGAAGTAGACATTGTCCGCCACGACCTCCGCGCTGCGGCGCTTGCCGCCTTCACGGTCGGTCCAGTCGCGGATCTGCAGGCGGCCGCTCACGGCGGCCATGCTGCCCTTGGTGAAGTACTTGGAGACGAACTCCGCCGTGCTTCTCCAGGCGACAATGTCGATGAAGTCCGTCTGCTTCTCGCCGCCGTCACGACCGCCGAAATCACGGTCGACCGCCAGCGTAAACGAAGCCACAGGGATCTGGGACTGGGTATAACGAAGCTCGGGGTCACGGGTCAGACGGCCCATGAGCACAATGTGGTTCAGCATTGCCGTGCCTCCTTATTCCGGGCGACGGGTGATCAGGGAGCGGAGAATACCGTCCGTGATGCCCAGCACACGATCCAGCTCGGCCGGGAAATCCGGACCGCTGGTGAACTTGACGAGCACGTAGTAGCCCTCAGAAATGTAGTTGATCTCGTAAGCGAGCTTGCGCTTACCCATCTCCTCCATTTCCTCCAGCGTGCCGTTCTGCTCGACAAGCGCCTTGAACTTCTCGACGACTGCTGCAGTCTCTTCCTCCGACAGATTGGGGTTGATGATATACATCAGTTCGTACTTTTCGGTGGTTTTTGCCATTTCAGTTGCACCTCCTTCTGGTCTAGTGGCCCTCATCTCAAATGAGAGCAAGGATCACCCGCGTCAATACGCAGGCCATATTATTATACCTGAAAAACCGGGAAAGTCAATCCTTTTTTGCACTTTCCGGCGTATCGAGCACGTGCACGTTCATCTGCGGGTAGGACATGGACACGCCGTGGGCGTCAAACGCCGCGCCGACGGCCTCCATGAGGTCATAATATACGGTCCAATAATCGGCCGTTTTGCACCAGACGCGCACCGTGTACTCGATATTGCTCTCCCCATAGCCCGACACGCGCACGAACGGCTCCGGCTCCGGCAGGATGCCGGACACGAGCGACACGGCGTTGTGCAGCGCCGCCTTCACCTGCTCCGGACGGCAGGTATAGTCCGCGCCGAACGTCAGGTCCACGCGCCGCTGCGACTCTCGGTTATAGTTGACGATCTTGGACGCCGAGAGGTCGCTGTTGGGCACATAAATGTCCTTATTATCCAGCGTGCACAGCTGCGTGTAGATCAGGCCGATGTCCTTGACGGTGCCGCTCACGTCACCGGCCTCGATGAAATCACCGTCCTCGAACGGCCGCGTGAGCAGGATGGTGATGCCGCTCATGGCGTTGGACAGGCAGTTTTGCACCGAGAGCGACAAAGCCAGGCCAAGCAGGCTGAACACCGCCAGCAGCGCCGTGACGTTAAAGCCGAGACTGTCGGCCACGATGAGTATGGCCATGAACTCCAGCGCGATCTTGAGCACCTTGAGGATGAATCGGCTCAGGCTCTCCGACAGGCGCGAGTGCGCCGAGATGCGCCGCGCGACGCGCATGACGAGCCAGATGACGAGCACACAGATCACGAGCGTGATGGCGGAGGTGATGAGCTTTTCGAGCGTGAGACTGCCGAGGCTGAAGCCGATGGCGTTATTCACGTCCTCGATGCTGTCTTTCGTGGATTCGAGTGCGTTCTGATAGGTGTCCGTATTCAAATGGCGGTCTCCCCTTTCGTAGTGGTCTGCTGCTTAGTATACGCCATACCCCGCCGGTTTTCAACACGTTCCGGCGGGCGGGGTGTTGGAGAAGGATACATGCATGCCATGGTGTCCGAAAACACCGCATCTCAACGCAGTGTGGGAACTTCCGTTCTCAGAGCAGCAGGGGGCGCTCGAGGGGGCATGGCCCGCCGCGGATGGAGTGGCGCCTTTTTGCACTTTTAAGCGCAAAAAGGCGGGGCTGAGATCAGCCCCGCCTGCGTAGGTAGGTAAACTTATGCCTCGTCGTAGAGCTTCTTGAGCTTGAGCAGGTGCTCGTAGCGGGCCTTGGCGTTGTCCTCAGACTTCGCGAACAGCTCCTCGGCGCGATCCGGGAACTCGTTGGTCAGGCGGGCGTAACGCGCCTCGTTCATGAGGAAGTCACGGTAGCCGTCGGCCGGCTCCTTACTGTCGAGCGCGAAGGGCTTTTCAGCGGACGGATCGTAACGGAACAGGTTCCAGTAGCCGCAGTCGACCGCACGCTTCATCTCGCCCTGGCAGTTGGTCATGCCGCCCTTCTTGATGCTGTGCATCTCGCAGGGGGCGTAGCCGATGATCAGGGACGGGCCGTGGTAAGCTTCCGCTTCCTTGATGGCCTTGATGGTCTGCGCCGGGTTGGCGCCCATGGCGACCTGCGCCACGTAGATGTAGCCATAGCTCATGGCGATCTCGGCAAGGCTCTTGCTCTTGAGCTCCTTACCGGCAGCCGCGAACTGCGCGACCTGACCGATGTTGGAGGCCTTGGACGCCTGTCCGCCGGTGTTGGAGTAGACCTCGGTGTCGAAGACGAACACGTTCACGTCCTCGTCCTGCGCCAGGACATGGTCCAGACCGCCGAAGCCGATGTCATATGCCCAGCCGTCGCCGCCGAAGATCCAGCAGCTCTTCTTGTTGAGGAAGTCCTTGTTGGCCATGACGCGCTGGTAGCGCTCGCAGTCACAGGCGGGCTTGGCCTCCATCACAGCGAGGAACTCCGCCGTGGCGGTCTGGTTGGCCTCGCCGTCGTTATAGGTCTCGAGGTACTTCTTCGCAGCCGCGACCTTGGCGGGATCCTTGCCGTTTTCGGCGATGTAACGGATGTCTTCCGCCAGATCGTCGCGGATCTTCTTCTGGCCGAGGTACATGCCGAGGCCGTGCTCCGCGTTATCCTCGAACAGGGAGTTGGCCCAGGCGGGACCCTTGCCTTCCTTGTTGACGGTGTACGGGCTGGTGGCAGCCGGGCCGCCCCAGATGGACGAGCAGCCGGTCGCGTTGGAGATCATCATGTGATCGCCGAACAGCTGCGTGATCAGGCGGGCATAGCTCGTCTCGGCGCAGCCGGCGCAGGAGCCGGAGAACTCGAGCATGGGCTGCCGGAACTGGCTGCCCTTGACAGTGAAGTCCTGAAGTTCCTTCTTCTCGGCGACCTTGGCGACCATGTAGTCGAACACGGGCTGCTGATCTTCCTGGCTCTCGAGCGGCTGCATCGTCAGCGCGCCGACCGGGCAGACGTGCGTGCAGACGCCGCAGCCCATGCAGTCAAGCGGGGAGATGGCCATGGAGAACTTGTAAACGCCCTTGCCGGCGCCGACCTTGAAGTCGACAGCCTTGGTCTGCGCGGGCGCGGCGGCCAGCTCGTCGGCAGTGAGTGCGAACGGGCGGATGGTCGCGTGCGGGCAGACATAGGCGCACTGGTTGCACTGGATGCACTTGGCACTGTCCCACTCGGGCACGGAGACGGCCACACCGCGCTTCTCATACGCGGAGGCGCCGAGCTCGAACGTGCCGTCGGCGTGATCGACGAACGCGGAGACCGGCAGGCTGTCGCCGTCCATCTTGTCGACCGGAGTGAGGATGTCGCGCACCATCTTGACGGTGGCCGGACGGCCGGCCAGCTCCTTGGCGGGCGCTTCGTCCACGGCGTCGGCCCAGTCGGCCGGAACGTCGATCTTCACATACGCGGTCGCGCCGAGGTCGATGGCCTTGTAGTTCATCTCGACGACGTCCTCGCCCTTCTTCATGTAGGAGGCCTTGGCCTTCTCCTTCATGTAGCGGATGGCGTCCTCTTCCGGCATGATCTTCGCCAGAGAGAAGAACGCAGACTGCAGGATGGTGTTGTTGCGCTTGCCCATGCCGATCTTGATGGCCAGGTCAATGGCGTTGATCGTGTAGAGCTGGATGTTGTTGCGGGCAATGTAGCGCTTGGCGGAAGCGTCCAGATGGTGGCTGAGCTCCTCGGGCGTCCACTCGCAGTTGATCATGAACACGCCGCCGGGCTTGACGTCCTGGACCATCTTGAAGCCCTTGGTGATGTAGGACGGGTTGTGGCAGGCGACGAAGTCGGCCTTATTGATATAGTACGGGCTCTTGATCTCGTGATCGCCGAAGCGCAGGTGGCTGATGGTCACGCCGCCGGTCTTCTTGGAGTCGTACTGGAAGTAGGCCTGCACGTATTTATCGGTGTGGTCGCCGATGATCTTGAT
>OLPF01002523.1_pt1 | contig 11709 bp, 8 predicted proteins | sample 1673121 | NCBI WGS metagenome assembly OLPF01 (sample SAMEA3136756, study PRJEB25190) | human gut metagenome | reverse complement strand
GCCTCCTCACAGGGCAGATCAAACCATACCGGAAATTCCTTTTCTCCGATTGCTTCCATATCATGAAACCGTTTTACTTTTCCATATTCATTGCAAGGAGACACCGGACCCGGTCTTGACGGATTGCCACCCGGGATATCATAGTTGCCGGTAAGTGCGATCAGACACATCACTGCCCGGTAATTCTGCATTCCATTAATATTATGTACAACTGGAGACGCTGAAAACATTATGCCAGCCGGACCGTTAGACGCATACATTCTGGCAGCCTCACGGATCAGTTCTTTATCTACACCGGTGATCTTCTCTGCTTTTTCCGGTGGAAACTGATTCACATACGCTTTGTACTCTTCAAAACCATATACATATTTTTCTACAAATTCTTTATCATACAGCCCTTCTTCTATGATCACCTGTGCCATAGACAGCGCAAGTGCTCCGTCCGTTCCCGGCAGAAGTTTCAAGTGGATATCCGCTGCCTGTGTCGTTACGGTCTCTCTTGGATCTACGGCTATGATCTTCGCCCCACGTGCTTTTAACGACTGATAAGTTCTTGCCATTCCCACATTAGAATGATAAAGATTGTTACTCCATACGAGAACCGTCTGTGCATGCATCAGATCCGGAAAGCAGATGTCATTTCCATAAATAGATCTCCATGCCATTGCCGCCGACTGAAAACAGGTACTGGATTCCGTACAGTAATTCGGAGACCCGTAAGCATTGGCAAGCCGCAGAAGTGCCGGTCTGTACCATTTCGGATATCCCGCATAAAATACTGCCGCCTGCGGACCATATTCTTTTTTGATCCTGAGAAGATTCTCTGCAATCATCCGATACGCTTCATCCCAGGATATGCGTTCAAATTCCCCGCTTCCTTTTTTTCCGATCCGTTTCATCGGATACAGAATCCTGTCTTTGTTATAAACATACTGCCTGGAAGCAGCTCCTTTAGAACATAATCCTCCACTCTGCCCCGGAAGATCCCGGCTGCCTTCTACCGACACAAGCGTTCCTTCTTCTACATAAGCATCGATCGGACATCCCGCTGAACAGATATTACAGCGGACTTTTTTTATTACTCTTTGATTCATGCTGTTTCACCCATCAATGTTTCTATGTTTATTCGTACATTTTATTATAACAAGTTGCTTTTCAGTTTTCTATCTATTTTTCAAATTTCTGTCTTTCTTTCCTTAGTCATTTTGTTTTCCTCCTTTTAATTTTAATTTGCCTTAAACTGAACTTAAAGTCGGATTTCTCTATTAAGCTAAGTAAAAGGTAGTTTTTACCTTTATTATTGTACTATATTTTAGGCCAAATTGCAAGGGTTTTGTTAAATTTAGTTGTTTTTTGCTTTTTTATCCTACTTTTCTAAGTTCTCTAGCATTTTCAAGAGCTGTTTGGGTTATTTCACCATTTGAAATTCTTGCAATTTCTGCTATTGTCTCTTCTTCTGTTAGTTTTTTTACATTTGTTCTTGTTTTACTATTCTTTATTTCTTTGTAAATATAATAATTATTTGTACCTTGTGCTGCAATTGATGGTAAGTGTGTAATACATAGTGTTTGGTGCTTTTTAGATATTATTCTCATTTTTTCTGCAACTGCTTTTGCTGCTTTTCCACTTATTCCTGTATCTATTTCATCAAATACTAGTATTGGCACATCATCAACATCTGCAAGAACTGTTTTTATTGCAAGCATTATTCTTGACATTTCACCACCTGAGGCTATTTTGCTAAGTTCTTTGTTTTCTTCTCCAATATTTGTACATATCATAAATCTAACATTATCATTTCCATTTATACCATATGTTGCCTGTTTTTCTATTTTTGTACTAAATTGCGCATTTGGCATTTCTAAATCTCTTAATTCTTTGTTTATTTTATCGCTAAGTATTGTAGCATATTTGTTTCTTAACTCATTCATTTTTTCGCATAGGTTACTCCTCTACTTTTTTCTGTTTTGTTTAGCTTTTCATTAATCTGTTTATTTATTACTTCTACATTTTCAATTATATTAATTTCCTGCTCTAAATTTTCTTGGTATTTAACTATCTCTTCTATGCTATTCCCATATTTTCTTTTTAATGAGAAAATTAAATCTAACCTTTTTTCAACTTCATCTCTTTCATATTCATCAAAACTTGCATCATCTTTAAGGTTTGATAAATCCCTAGCTGTTTCCTGTAGTTCATAATATATGCTTTTTAGTTCTGATAATTTATCTCGGTAAATATTCCCAAAATTTTCTATCTTTTCTAGGCATCTAATTGAATTAGATATAGATTCAATAGCATTTGTATTTATGTTTTCATCTATTGCCATAAGGTTTTCTTTTAGTTTTTCACTATTCATCATAATAGTGTGCTTCTCTTCTAATTCTTTATCTTCTCCAATTTTTAAATTTGCTGTATCTATTTCATTAAATTGGTATCTTAATAAATCCAATCTTCTAGTTTTTTCTTTTTCATCTCCATAGTTGTTTTTTAATTGTTCTTTTAGATTGTTATATTCTGTATAAAATTGTTCATATTCTTTAGCTATATTTTTAAGTTCTGAACCAATAAAACTGTCAAGATATTTTATGTGTTTTCCATTATCTAATAGATTTTGGCTGTCGTGTTGTCCATGTATATCAATGATTTTTGCCATAAAGTTTTTTAGTTCTGTAACTGTTACAAGTTTTCCATTAATTTTACATGTGTTTCTTCCATTAGAATATATTTCTCTTGAAATAATAATGTTGCCATCTTCAGCTTTTTCACTCTGTGGGCAAAAGATACAGGCTTCAATAAGTGAATACTCTTCACCTTTTCTTATCATTTCTTTCGAAAATCTTTCTCCACTTAAGATTGCAAGTGAGCCAATTATTAGAGTTTTTCCAGCTCCTGTTTCACCAGTTAAAACATTAAATCCTTCTTGAAAATCTATTGATAAATCATCTATTATTCCTATATTTTTAATATGTAGTGTAGATAGCATAATAAAATACCTCCAAAACTTTTGTTTGGAAGTATTTTATATCTTTTTTAATCAAATGTCAATAGTTTTTAGAAAATTTGTTTGTATTATATATGCCTTATTATTATATATTAAACAAATCTCTAAAGTAGTACCCATTCCTTCCAATTCTTTTATTTCTTGTGATTTTTCATATACCACCATATTAGCATATTCGACAGCATTTTCTATCAATTTCAGTATTTCCTGATGTTCCATTTATAATATAATTATCTATTTGTTCATATGTTATTCCAAGTTCTTCTTCATCTGTTTGTCCTAGCCATAAGTCAGCAGAAGGTTTTGCAGTTATTATGCTTTCTGGTACTTCAAGTTCCTTTGCCAAAATATATACTTCTCTTTTAGTAATATTTGCCAATGGATTTATATCATGTGCTCCATCTCCCCATTTTGTAAAATATCCACATGTAGCTTCAGATAGATTTCCTGTACCTATTACTAGAAGATTATTAATTTGAGCATATTCATAAAGATATGTCATTCTAATTCTTGGTCTTATATTTGCTTTAGCCATTTCTGTATTTGCAATACTTGTTGTAGTGTTTATTGTTATTGAGTCTACTGTATCTTTGATGTCAAAAATATGATATTCAAATTTGAATTTATTTATTAAGTCCATTGCATGAGTATATGTATTAGAATTTTTCATTCCGTTTCCATATGGCATAATTACTAGGTGAACTTTTATTCCTGCTTTTTGGCATAATCTTGCCACTGTACTACAATCTACGCCACCACTCATTCCTAAAACAACGCCTTCTGTTTTAGAACTTTTAACTTGGTTTTCAATCCAGTTTCCTATTTTTTTTACATAGTCTTTGGCATTTTCTTCTGTAATCAAAAAATTTTTGTTTTTCATATTAAATCAATCTCTCCTTTGCTTATTAATAGTTCAGCACCGACCATGTTTGGTCAGTGCTTACTTAGGAATTAAGGTTATTCCCTAGGTAACAATGATTTGGAACCAGCTCTCTCCAAAGTCCTTTGTTTCAACATCTTTGAAGTTGATGGAAAGATGTTTCAGGATTTCTCCTTGCACTTTGTATGAGTCATTTACCTTTGGGCAAATAGTGTCACGAAGAGTTAAGTAAACTTTGTTGGTTTCTTCATTGACACCAAATTGAAGAGTATGTTCTTTATAAAGAAGATCATCCCAAGATAGATTTGCAATTCTCAAATCAAGTTCAGCTGTCATTTTAACCTTGTTTGCGCCCTGCTGCAGTGTCATGATGTATAAATTCCTTTCAAAAATCCTTTCGGAAGTTATATTTATTATACCACAATACTTAATTTTAGTAAATATTTTATGTCACTTTTGTTGTTTTCTCACTATTTTCCTCTTGGGCAATTTTTGTGCTTTTTTCTTTAAATTTTAAATTATCCTTTGCAATTGTTAATAACAGTTTTATTCTGTTTATTTGATTACTTTCACTTGCTCCTGGGTCATAGTCAATTGGTGCAATGTTGGCTTCTGGGTAGTTGTTTCTTATTGTTTTTATTACTCCTTTTCCAACTACATGATTTGGCAAACAAGCAAATGGTTGTAAGCATACTATGTTTTCTATTCCATTGTGCATGAATTCAAGCATTTCTGCTGTTAGTATCCAGCCTTCTCCTGTTTGATTTCCTGTTGATAATATTTCTTCTACCATTCCTGCAAGTTCTTCTATGTTACATGGTGGTAAATAGCCTTTTTTTGATTTTTCAAGAGCTGTTTTAGTTGAATTTTCGAGTTTATTTACAATATCTAATGCAACTTTATATATTGTTGCATTAATTATTCCTGTTTTAAATATTTTTGCTTTTACAATACTATTCATTATTACATACTTTACAAATCCCATTAAATCTGGCATTACAACTTCTGCTCCTTCTTTTTCAAGAAGGTCTGTACAGTAGTTATTTCCAAATGGATGGTATTTTATTAATATTTCTCCAACTATTCCAACTTTTGGCTTTTCTTTTGAAGTATCAAGTTTTATTTTTTCAAAATCACTTACAATTTGTTCTACACTTAAGTTGAATTCTTCCATACTTGCCTCAACTGTTAGTGTTTTACATTTTTCTAGCCAAGAATTATAAAGTTTCTCAGTCTCACCCTTATTTACTTCATAAGCTTTGTTTTTATGTAACATTTTTTGAAGCAAATCTCCATATATTGTTGCTTTTATTAGTTTTTTTACAAGTGGCAATGTTATTTTAAATCCTGAATTTTTCTCCATTCCAACAAAGTTAAATGAAATTACTGGAATGTTCGGATATCCAGCATCTTTTAAAGCTTTTCTAATAAATCCTATATAGTTTGTTGCTCTACAGCCTCCACCTGTTTGAGACATCATTAATGCAAGCTTGTTTGTATCATATTTGCCTGATTCAACCTCTTCCATTAATTGCCCTATTGTTAATATTGATGGATAACAAGCATCATTATTTACATATTTTAGCCCAGTTTCTACTGTATGGCTAGTACTATTCCTTAAAAGCTTAACTTTGTATCCTTCTGAAAGTAATGCTTGTTCAAACATTTCAAAATGAACTGGAGACATTTGTGGTACTAATATTGTGTAATCTTTTTTCATTTCCTTTGTAAACTCATGTTTTTCAATTTCATAGTTACCACAAGTTTTTAAGCTCATATTTTTTCTTTTATTCATACTAGCAATTAGTGAACGAATACGAATTCTTATTGCTCCTAAATTATTTACCTCATCAATTTTAATTAAAGTGTACATTCTTCCATAACTTGATAAAATTTCTTCAACTTGGTCTGTTGTAACAGCATCAACACCGCAGCCGAAAGAATTTAATTGAACAAGTTCTAGATTTTTATTTTTTCCAACAACATCTGCCGCTCTATATAATCTTGAATGAAATACCCATTGGTCAACAACTCTAATTGGCCTTTTTACAGTTGAAAGATGTGCTATGCTGTCTTCTGATAAAACACATAAGCCAAGAGTTGTAATCATTGTATCTATACCATGATTTATTTCTGGGTCAACATGGTAAGGTCTTCCTGCTAAAACAATTCCTTTTAAATGATTTGCCTCTATATATTTTAATGTCTCTTCGCCTTTTTTTCTTACATCTTCTTTATATCTTTGATATTCTTCTTCTGCCTTATTTACAGCTTCTTTTAGCTCTTTTTTAGTAAAATTATATTCTTTAAATTCATTAAGTTCATATAGTCTTTTTGCAAGTGCTTTTCTTTCAAATGGCAAGAATGGATTTATAAACTTAATATCTTTTAATTCCTCAACATTATTTTTCAAAACTTCTGAATATGATATTACTATTGGGCAATTGTATTTATTGTTTGCCTTGCTGTCTTCTTGCCTTGAGTACATCATACATGGATAAAATATTGTTTTAACACCTTGGTTTATTAAACTTATAATGTGTCCATGGCTTAATTTTGCAGGATAGCACACTGATTCTGATGGCATTGATTCCATGCCTTTTTCATAAGTCTTTCTATCACTTTTTTCTGAAAGAACTACTCTAAATCCTAGGTTCGTAAACAATGTAAACCAAAATGGATAATCTTCATACATATTTAGAACCCTTGGTATTCCTATAGTTCCACGTTTTGCATCTTCTTCTGCTAGTGGCTTATATCCAAATAATCTTTGATATTTATATTTATAAATGTTCGGAATTTGAGTTTTGCTTCTTTCAATTCCAGCACCTTTTTCGCATCTATTTCCTGTTATAAATCTTTTTCCTGTTGAAAATTCATTTATAGTTAGTTGGCAGTTATTTTCACATCCATGGCATCTTGTATGTAAAACTGTTACTTTTAAGCTATCTAAATCTTCCATTTTAGTAACTTTTGAAGTGTATTGTTTGTTTTCTAATCCATCAAACTCTTCTTTTGCTAAAAGCGCTATACCATAAGCTCCCATAAGTCCTGCTATGTCTGGTCTTATAACATTTTTTCCTACAATTAGTTCAAATGCTCTTAAAACTGCATCATTGTAGAATGTTCCTCCTTGCACAACAATAGAGTCCCCAAGTGTTTCTACATCTCTTATTTTCATAACTTTTTGAATTGCGTTTTTAATAACTGAATATGAAAGTCCTGCTGATATATCTCCAACTTTGTAGCCTTCCTTTTGAGCTTGTTTAATTTTTGAGTTCATGAAAACTGTGCATCTTGAACCTAAATCGACTGGTCTATTTGATTTTATTGCTTCTTCAACAAATTCTTGAATGCTTAAATTCAAGCTTTTTGCAAATGTTTCTATAAATGAACCACAGCCAGATGAACAAGCTTCATTTAGCATTATATTATCAACTGCTCCATTTTTGATTTTTATATATTTCATATCTTGTCCACCAATATCTACAATACTTGTAGCTTCTGGCATGAACTTTTTAGCAGCTGTGTAATGCGCAATTGTCTCTATTTCTCCCATTTCAAGGTTTAAAGCTGTTGCCATTAGTTTTTCCCCATATCCTGTTGAGCCTGAATATCTAATTGTTGCTTTTTTAGGTAAAACATCATACAAGTTTTTAAGCATTTCAATTACTGTTTGTAATGGTTTACCCTCATTATTTTTATATGCTGAATATAGCAATTTTGCATCTTTATCTATTAAAACTAATTTACTTGTTGTAGACCCTGCATCTATTCCTAAGAAGCAGTCCCCTGTGTAACTTGCAAGTTCTGCTTTTGGAACTTGGTGTTTGCTGTGTCTTTCTTTAAATTCTTTATATTCATCTTCAATTGTGAACAATGGTTTTAATGAATCTTGTGCTGTATCATGGTAATTTCTTAAAAGTGCTATTTTGCTTTTTAATTTTTCTACAGATATTGGTTTGCATTCAAAAGAGTCTAAACAAGCTCCTTTTGCAACTAAAAGGTGTGCATCTTCTGGCACTATTATTTCATCATCTTTTAATTCTAATGTTTCTATAAATCTTTTTCTAAGTTCTGATAAATAACTAAGTGGTCCACCTAAGAATGCAACTTTTCCTCTTATTGGTCTGCCGCAAGCTAATCCACTAATTGTTTGATTAACAACTGCTTGAAATATTGAAGCTGCAATGTCTTCTTTTGCAGCACCTTCATTTAAAAGTGGTTGTATGTCTGTTTTAGCAAATACTCCACATCTTGATGCTATTGGATAAATAGTGTTATAGTTTTTAGCATATTCATTTAAACCAACTGTTGTTGTGTTTAAAAGTGTTGCCATTTGGTCTAAAAATGCTCCTGTGCCTCCTGCACATGTTCCGTTCATTCGTTGTTCAATTGACCTTCCAAAATATATGATTTTAGCATCTTCTCCGCCAAGTTCAATTACAACATCAGTCTGTGGAATATATTTTTCTACAGCCCTTTTGCATGCTACAACTTCTTGTATGAATGATAAGTCTAAAAATTCAGATACTGATAAAGCCCCTGAACCTGTAAGGCTAAAGGTCATATCGTAACTTTCAAACTTCTCTGCTATTTCTTCTAAAACATCACATACTGTGTTTTTGGTGTCTGAAAAATGTCTTTTATATGTTGAATATATTGTTTCTTGTTTTTGGTTCATAACTATTACTTTTACTGTTGTTGAACCAACATCTATTCCTATGTGAATAATTTCTTTCATTTCAATCCTCTTTCTATGTTTCAAAAATTGCACTTGGTATTATAACACACTTTTTAAACATTTTGTAGTTTTTTGTTTATTTTTCTGATAACATATATCCTACTCCGCGTATTGTCTTAATATATTTATCATATCCATATTTTTTTAATGTTTTGCGAAGTTCACTTGTATATACTTCTACTACATTAGTTGTAGTAAATGAATTAAAACTCCATATTTTGTCAAATATTTGCTCTTTTGTTAGGATTTTATTTTTTGATGTTACTAAATATTCCAAAATATCAAATTGCTTTCCTTGCAAAGCTACTTCTTCTCCTTTAATTGTTATATTTCTCTTTTCTAGGTTGATTTTTAAATCCTTAAATTGTAGTAATTCACTTTCATAATTTCCTTTTGTTCTTCTGATTATTGCTTGCAACCTTGCAATTAATTCTTCAACCTCAAATGGTTTTACTAAATAATCATCTGCACCATATCTAAAGCCTTTTAGTTTGTCTGATATAGAATCCTTTGCTGTTAATATCAGAACTGGAGTATATACTTTGTTTTCTCTTAATTTTAGTAATACATCATATCCAGACATTTCTGGAAGCATTAAATCTAGGATTATTGCATCATATATATTCTGTTTAGCATATGTGTATCCCTCATATCCATCATAGGCTTTTTCAGTCTGAAACTCCTTGCAAATGCACTGAGCAATAGTATCTGATAAAACTTTTTCATCTTCTATAATTAAAATTTTCATAATTCTTTCCCTTCACTTTATATTCTATATTTTTAACATTAAAAAATAATTAAAATGCTCTTAAATTTAAGAGCATTTTTTTAGTAATGTTTATCAATTTTTCCATGTGAGCAATAAATGTGTGTACTGCTTGTTCCTACATAATTATGTTTAGTACAATAATAGTGCTCATCATATAATTTATGGGTTGTGCATTTTGATGAGTAATCATATGATGTGCCTTCCACATACATGCATTTGCCTGACCAAATATCAAAATTGCTTCCTAATGATTCTCCACTATCTATCATCCAACCTTTTTCTTGACAATCCCAAATCCAAAGTTCGTGTGTAGAACCATTTAAGTGCTTAGAATAATAAGCCTTACATTTCCCATCAGTTCCTGATTCCCCACAGAAAGGACAGTTTACTGATGGTACTGCGTTTCCACCAGATAACTCTGTAATAGATACTGTTTCACCGCAATAATTATCTACTTCTTGTCTATTAACTGTGCATAATGTTGCATTGCAGGTAAATCCTGTTCCTGAGCAATAAGTTCTGGCACTTGCATCGCTACTTTCAGCAGATAGAGAGCCATCACTTACAATAATATACCAAGTATATGTTGTGTACTCACTTAAGCCCGTTATTGTAAATGTTACATCTATATTTTGAGAAGCTGTCTTTGTTGCTTGAACTGCAGAATTGCCCTTTAGATATAGTTCATATGTTAAATTATCTCCATCCGCATCTGTTGCTCTTGTTACTATAGTTAATGAGTTGGTTTGCCTATCTTGCAATCGATTTTTTACAAACATAGGTGCATTATTTACTTGCACTTCTTCTGGAAGAGTTGTAACATATCCTTCTATAGTTGTACTGTTTTCTTTTGTATCTGTAGCGGTTATTTCAAATTTATATTTTGTATTTTGTGTAAGACCTGTTATATCCCAATAGATATCATCACCAGTTTTTTCATCATATGCGGTTGTCTCAAATTTTAAAGAATATGTTAATGTATCATTTAAATTATGAGTTCCGGTTGCACTAATTCTACATGAGTTTGTAGTGATATTGCTTGTTGATCCATATAGTTCTATTATAACTTTTGGTTCTGGAATCGGTATTCCTGAATCACCTTTGATAATCTGTCCTGGATATTCATCCCATGAATCGTAAGTATTATTTTCAAGAGTAATCTGATTTTCTGTTTCATTATTTGCCTTAGCTACTGTACTTTTTGCATTATCCAAAAACTTAGAATCCAAAATGATTTTAGTGGTTACTCCTGTAAGAATTAGTAGAATTATTATAGTTATTATTAATGCTACTAAAGTTATTCCTTTGTTATTCTTTCTCATAATCCTCATCTCTCTTTTTATATTTTCCTTTGCTTTTTATTAACATTTTAAATTTTGAGTATATCTATAAGCCGGGTTCTGTCGTGAACAGCCATTTATCTCGAGCATATATTGCTATATGCCTCAAGCCACCAATTCAGAAGATGACGAGCCATCTTAGCCTTCTTTTTAGGTGTTGCTCCGGGTGGGGTTTACATTGACCCAAAGCTTGTCTCCAAGCTGGCGGTGAGCTCTTACCTCGCCTTTTCACCATTGCTAAAAGCTTGTAAGCTCTTAGCTGTTATTTTCTGTTGCACTTTCCTTAAGGTTACCCTCACTGGACGTTATCCAGCACCCTTGCTCTGTGGAGCCCGGACTTTCCTCATATAAATCCTTGCGAATTTTATACGCGACTGTTCGATATACTCTTCTATAATTGTAATGTTTTTTCCCTTACTTGTCAAGATTTTTTAATTTTAAATTTGAATTATTTTTATTTGCTCTAGCATATAATGTAATGAGGAGTTTGTATGGGAAATAAAGGTTTGGATTTTAGGCATAAAGAAGTTATTAATATATTAGATGGCCGCCGTTTAGGTTTTGTTCAAGATGTAAATGCAAGTTTAGAAACCGGAGTTATCACTTCAATAGTGGTGCCAGGGAATAATAAGTTTTTTAATGTCTTTTCATCTAATGATATTGTTATTCCCTGGCAGAATATTAAGTGTATTGGTGATGATGTTATTTTGGTTGAGTTAAAGATGTAGTAAATCAAGTTCTTCAATTTGGTTTTCTTTTAACAAATCTACAATTATTTAGTTTGCTCATATTCTTTATCTTTTCTTGCATCTTTTATTGCTTCTTGAACACTTTTATAGCTATCTAAACATACTTGACCTATTGCACTATTTATATCTGATAAATCAAATTTGGCTTCTACTTTTTCATTTGTTTTTCTGTATACCGCAATAAAAAAAGGACAAATAAAGTTGTTGAGAAATTAGGTACTTA
>OLPF01002521.1_pt1 | contig 11727 bp, 10 predicted proteins | sample 1673121 | NCBI WGS metagenome assembly OLPF01 (sample SAMEA3136756, study PRJEB25190) | human gut metagenome | reverse complement strand
TATCCCCGTGGCATTCCTTTGGCCTTTGCCCATCTGCCATTTCCATCGAGAATAATCGCAATATGATTCGGTACTTTCATATGTTCTCCTTTTATTTCGAAAAGATTCCTGTATTTCAACAGAAAGAGAGCCTTTATGCGGCTCTCCCTCTTCTTTCTGTCTGTGTCATTATACAGTCAGAATTTCTTTCGCTTTTGTATCTACTGCTGCATCAATTTTTTTGATGAACTTGTCTGTAAGCTTCTGTACAGAATCTTCCAGATCTTTGATTTCATCTTCGGAAACATCCTGCTTAGCCAGCTTCTTGAATGCATCGTTTGCATCACGACGGATATTTCTCACTGCGACCTTAGCTGCCTCACCTTTTTTCTTAACGTCTTTTACAAGTTCTTTACGACGTTCTTCTGTGAGTTCAGGCAGAACCAGACGGATAAGCTTTCCATCGTTACTCGGATTCAGGCCAAGGTCTGATGTAAGGATTGCTTTTTCAATGCTTTTGATCAGGCTGGATTCCCAGGGCTGAATCTGAATCATACGAGCTTCCGGAACAGTAATATTCGCTACCTGCTGAAGTGGTGTCGGGCTTCCATAATAATCTACTGTGATTTTGTCAAGAATATGCGGATTTGCACGGCCGGCACGAATCGTTGTAAGCTCCTCCTCAAAACCACTTAATGTCTTTGTCATTTTCTGCTCATATTTCTGAACTCTTTCATCCATTTGTCAAACTCTCCCTCTTCTGATTTTTATTACCTTCTCTTATATAAATATAAAACTTATACCGTTACTTTTGTACCTGTAAATTTGCCATGTACAGCATTTACAATGCTGTCTTTTTCTTCAAGTCCAAATACCAGCATTGGCATCTTCTGTTCCAGACACATAATAGATGCTGTCAGATCCATTGCAGCCAGTTTCTTATCTACAACTTCTTCGATAGAGATTTCATCATACTTCACTGCATTTGGATTCAGTTTCGGATCGCTGTCGTAAATTCCATCTACTGCTTTTGCAAGGAGTATTGCTTCAGCCTCAATTTCAACTGCACGGAGTACAGTTGCTGTATCTGTAGAAAAATACGGGTGTCCTGTACCGCCTGCAAAAAAGAGAATCTTGCCTTCTGCAAAAGCTTCTTCTACAGCATCTTTAGAATAAAGGCTGGTAAAGGCGCCACATACAAACGGAGTAAAGATTTCTGTCTTAAGTCCCAGATATCTGCAGATATCAGAAACATAAATACAGTTCATAACCGTAGCAAGCATTCCAATCTGATCCGCTTTGTTGCGGTTGATCGTCTCGCTGGTACGGCCTCTCCAGAAGTTACCGCCGCCGATTACAACACCTACCTGCGTACCTTCCTCTGCAATCGTGCGGATCTGCTTTGCAACAGCAATGACTGTTTCCTCATCAAATCCTCTTTTGGCAGCTCCGGCAAGAGCTTCTCCACTTAATTTGAGTAAAATTCTTTTCATAAATTTATCCTTTCTGTAAACAGATTCAGGTCAAAGTTCTCGAACTTTTACCATACACCTGTTACAATTTCATTTCCATTTTCATCTACAGATGTAGATACTGTAAAGTCTGAGTAATAGTAATATCCTGTCGTTCCTGCAGTATCATCGTCATCATACTCCGAAGACTGTGCTGCGCCAACTGCACTTTCCAAATCATCAATGGACATTCCGATATAACTCTCTGCCTTCTGAATCGTAGAATTCGTCGGATCGGTATCATTATCATCCGGATCAGAATTATTATCTGCGGATGGTGTACTTGTCGGATTTGCATTATTGCTGTCGGAATTTGAAGAATTACTTGAACTGGAATCATCTGATGAATCTGTCGGGGTCGGTGTTGCAGAAGAATCACTGTCTGAATCATCTGTTGACAGACCAAGTCGTTTCTTGACATCATTTAATGTAGAAACTTCTTTCGTGCTGCTTGCTGTCAGATAAGTCGCGTAAGGGATCGAATCATCTCCGCTTCCATCCATACGAAGCGTGATCTGCTTCATCGTTGTCAATGGCAGTTTACGGAAAAAGCACTCATTTTTTTCTTCATCAGAATACGTAATACGGATATCGTATGTTACAGAAGAACTTCCCTTCTCATAGTAGTAAACCGCATTTTCACCATTTTTAAGAGTAAACATACCATTTACCAGGTCATCACCCCATTCATCATCTTCTGAATCATCTGAAGGAGTTTCGCGGACATAAATAGCTGCCACTTCTGACCCGGTCTTATTTACAATCGTGACCTTCGATGCCGTGGAAGTCTTCTCTCCCATCACATTCTTCTCAACAGCTTCTTCCATATTTATCAGCTCCGGTGTAGGGGTAGCTGTCACTGCTGTCTCCTGCGTCGGTGTCGGAGTTGCCTGCACTACGGAGTCTCCTGAATTCTTCTTTCCGCAACCGGAAATCACAACCGCAAGAGCCATCAATCCGGCAACTGCAAGATATTTTTTCTTAAACATATATATTTCCTCCTATTCTGAATATGGAATAGTTATATAACATCATCTTTTAATACAATTATACAGAGTATCCGAATCTTGTCAACTGAATGTGCAGCAATTCACACATTTTTTAGAGTTATAGATTCTTTACTTTAAACTCTCTCTCCGCCTCTCTGCGCTGATCTTTCTTCGCAATGTCCTGGCGTTTATCGTAGAGCTTTTTGCCTCGTGCCACACCTATCTCAAGCTTGACAAGACTGTTTTTGAAATAGACTTTCAGCGGTACAAGTGTCAGACCTTTTTCCTGAAGACTGCCTTCAATCTTGTTAATCTCATGTCTGTGAAGAAGCAGTTTTCTTACACGCATCGGGTCTTTATTAAAGATGTTGCCTTTCTCATACGGGCTGATATGCATACCATATATATATACCTCACCCTTTTCTACACGGATAAAGGATTCTTTGATGCTGCATTTTCCGGCACGAAGTGATTTTACTTCCGTACCTGCAAGTGCGATTCCTGCCTCATAAGTATCTTCAATAAAATAATCATGAAATGCTTTTTTGTTGTTGGCGATCAGCTTCATTCCTGCTTTTTTGGCCACGAGCCACACCTCCCTCGTTCAATCATTCAACAATTGTAAAATCTACCGTCCTGCTGAGCGCGTCCGCATCAGCCACACGCACTCGCACTTTTTGTCCCAGATGATATATTTTCTTTGTGAGTTCTCCGCTCAATTCATAATTTTCTTCATCAAATGTATAGTAATCGTCAGACAATGTACTGATATGTACAAGTCCTTCGACCGTATTGTGCAGTTCCACGTAAAGTCCGTATGCAGTCACTCCAGAGATAATTCCATCAAACTCTTCCCCCAGATGATATGACATATACTCAGCTTTCTTAAGACGGTCGGACTCGCGCTCTGCTTCCTGCGCCCTGCGCTCACATATACTGGACTGTTCCGCAACACTTTCCAGAATTTCCCGGTAGTGTTCTGTCTTGCCTTCCCGCTGTAACCGTCCTCTTATATTATCACGAATGATACGATGAATCTGTAAATCCGGATATCTGCGAATCGGAGACGTGAAATGACAGTAATATTTTGCAGCCAGTCCGAAATGTCCGCTGCACTCTGTCGTATATTTCGCCTGCTTCATTGTGCGAAGCATCAGACGGCTGAGCATTGCTTCATTTGGAAGTCCCTGAATCTTCTCCAGTATTTCCTGAATCTCTTTCGGAGAAATTTCCTCTCCCGATTTTTGCACCTGAATCCCCTGATGACGCAGTAGTGTCAGAAGAGACTCCACTCTTTCAGGATCCGGATTTTCATGTGTACGATATACAAACGGATATTCGCCCTTACAATACTCTTTTGCGACAGTCTCATTTGCCATCAGCATAAAATCTTCTATAATATCTGTCGCAACGTTATGTTCATAAGGCTGAACATCGATTGCCCTTCCGGCACCGTTTAATATGATCTTGCTCTCCGGGAAATCAAAATCAATCGAACCACGATTATGTCTCTTACTTCTCAGAAGAGCAGAAAGTTCTTTCATCAGGAAAAACATCGGTACAAATTCCTGGTATTCCCGGCTGGTTTTTGTATCTCCGTCTTCAAGAATCATTCTCACCTGATTGTAACTCATACGACGGTCTACACGAATGATCGTTTCGGCAATCTGATGATTTATGACACAGCCAGACTCATCAATATCCATCAGGCAACTGAGTGTCAGACGGTCTTCTCCCTGATTCAGCGAACAAATGCCATTTGAAAGTCGCTCTGGCAGCATCGGTACCACCCGATCTGCAAGATAAACACTTGTTCCACGTTTCAGTGCTTCTTTATCCAGCGCACTTCCGCCCTGTACATAATTACTGACATCTGCAATATGAACTCCCAGATGATAAATTCCGTTCTCTTTTGTCAGAGACACCGCATCATCCAGATCCTTTGCATCTTCACCATCAATTGTCACCGTACGAAGTTCCGTAAGATCCAGACGGCCATCCCGGTCGGCTTCCTGCACATGATCAGGCACACGCATTGCCTGATTGATTACCTTTATCGGAAATTCAGATGGAATCTTATAGCTTTTGACAATGGCAAGAATATCTGTTCCCGGTGCATTGATGCTTCCAAGATTTTCTGTAATACGACCTTCCGGCTTGTGCGAAGCATCCCCGTAATCTATGATCTCGGCAACTACCTTGTCACCGTCGCGGACCCCCTTGCTGTTCCTGGCTGAAATATACACATCTTTCGAAAATTTCTGATTATCACAGAGAATAAAACCATAATCACGTTCTCGCTGGAATGTCCCGACTATTTCCTGATTGGCACGTTCCAGAATGCGAATAACCGTTCCTTCCTGCCTTTTGCCTTTCTTTGGCTCTTTCCCAAGCAGCACCTGCACCTGATCCTGATGCATCGCTGTCCCGGCCGCACTTGCAGGAATAAAGATATCCTCTTCTTCACCCTCGACTTCTACAAACCCAAATCCTTTCTGGTTTCCGATAAAAGTTCCCACACGGATCAGCCCCTGCTTCTCCCATTCGCGAATTTCTCTTTTTTTCGGTGTTACAGTCTTTGGTTTTACGGCCTTTGTCTTTATAAATTTCTTTTTTCCGGAAAGCTTTTTCTTCTTTTCCTGAATTTTCTTTCTGCTCACTTAAACTCCTTTGTTTTGAGAAAAAAAAGCACTCTTGTGACCATACAAGAGTGTTTTCTTCTGACAATTCTTAAAAATTCATATTCAAAACTGCTGCCAGTACAAAAAATAACACTGCCATAATCGTGGTAGCTCGAACAAGACCACCCTCCATAGAACGACCTTTATTCTTTCCCCAATAGGAATCTGCCGCACCGGAAATCGCGCCGCCAAGTCCCTGCTGCTTACCTTCCTGCATAAGAACAACAACAGTAAGAGCAATACAATCTATGGCAAAAATTACAGTAAGAATAGTTCTCAAAATCTGCATTTCAGTTACACCTCCTAATCAACTAGAAGATATTGTAACATAACAACATTCTGATTTCAACTATTTTAATTAATTCTCCTTTTGATAATTCTCCGTTTCACCCATAAATGGATTTTCGTAAACTGCTGTATTTTCCAGTATATCGCAGATTCGAAGCAGCTGATTATATTTCGAAGTCCGGTCAGAACGGCATGGTGCCCCTGTTTTGATCTGTCCGGCGCCGACTGCAACCGCCAGATCTGCAATAAATGCATCTTCTGTTTCACCGGAGCGATGTGAAACAACTACCCGATATCCTGCTTTTTGTGCCATCTCAACTGCATCCATTGCTTCACTTAAAGTCCCGATCTGATTCACCTTGATCAAAATGGCATTCGCTGTCTGAAGTCGGATTCCGCATTTCAATCTCTTGATATTTGTCACAAACAGATCATCTCCGACAAGTTGTACACGCTCACCGAGTATTTCTGTCATCTGCTTCCAACCCTCCCAGTCATCTTCCTGCAGACCGTCCTCGATAGAAATAATCGGAAATTCATCCAGTAGTTTCTCATAATAAGCTACCATCTCTTTTGTATCACGGAGAACCTCTTTACCTTTCTTTCTGCTTTCCCCTGGGAAATAATAACAGCCTTTTTCCTCATCATACAATTCGCTTGCTGCTGCATCAATCGCAATCTTCACTTCTTCTCCCGGTTTGTATCCGGCTTTCTGTATTGCCTCTGTCATAAGCTCCAATACGGCATGTGCATCCTCCAGATCCGGTGCAAAACCACCTTCATCTCCGACTGCAGTAGAAAGATTTCGTTCTTTCAGGAGAATCCGAAGGAACTGATAAATTTCCACGCACATCCGTATTCCCTCACGAAAATTCGGTGCACCCACCGGCATGATCATAAACTCCTGAAGATCCACTGTATTATCTGCATGCCTTCCCCCATTCAGAATATTCATCATGGGGACCGGAAGTCTGCATGCATGGCAGCCTCCAAGATACTGGTAAAGCGGAATGCGGAGCGCCATCGCCGCCGCCCTTGCCACCGCCACGGAAACACCAAGTGTAGCATTGGCTCCGACACTGCTTTTGTTATCTGTACCATCTGTACGAATCAGAATTTCATCAATTCTTTTCTGATCCAGTGCATTTTCCCCTACAATTGCCTCTGCCAGTTTGGTATTGACATTTTCCACTGCATTTTCGACACTTAAGCCTGTATAATATCCTTTTTTACCGTCACGCAACTCTACAGCTTCAAATTTTCCTGTAGATGCACCGGACGGTACACTGGCAATTGCTGTATGCCCTTCCATTCCTACAATTCCTTCTCCCACTGTAGCTTCCACTTCCACGGTCGGATTTCCTCTGGAGTCCAGAACCTGTCTTGCAAAAATTCTTCGTACCGGAAGATATCGAAACATGTTTTTACCTCCTTTAGATTTGTTTGATAGTATTTTTCCATATTATTTTTCCCTGCCCATCTGTTTCTATGCAAATGTTTGCACCACTATTTTCAGTCTATTTTGCATTATTTTTTATTTTAACGGATTATATGTAATTATTTTAAATTTTATCTTTTTTCTTCTTGACATTTTTCTTTTTATCTGTTATAGTTAGCTCATAAAACAAAAGGATGTACAAAATAAATAAAAGGAGCGTGAAACCACCGAAAACATAAGTGATTTCCCATAATTCAGGAAAGAGAGGTACAGACCGCCAGAAACGAAATGAATTTCCTTTATATTTTATGAAAGAGAGGTACGGACCACCAAGAACGTAATTTTTTAATTCCAGATGTTTTAAACAAATACAGGAGGTAAAATCCATTGGATAATGAATTTTAAAAGAGCCACCAGAAAATAAAAATCTGATGGCTCTATTTTTTTTGCATTTCTGCATATATTTTTAAAAAGAGTTTTCTGTGAGGTACCATGAAATCCATCCAACGTTACCTTTTTATACCAAAACTTTTCTTTCTTTTCAGTGGCATGTTTATCCTCGGCGCACAGCTCGGAAAACTGCATGCTGCTCTCTGCGATACCACGCCCGTCTCTGTCAGTTCAGAATCTGCCAGTTGGGGGCTCAGTTTCCAGACTGAAGGCGAGCGTCCAGTCGGAAATGCTTCCATTGAAGAGCTGCGTCCATACAATGCTTATTATGCAGACGATACCAATGAGAAAAAAATTTATCTCACATTTGACTGCGGATACGAAAACGGAAATACACCACTTATACTCGATGCCCTGAAAAAACATCAGGCACCTGCGGTCTTTTTTGTCGTCGGGAATTTTATTTCAGATAATCCCGATCTTATCAAGCGTATTGTTTCGGAAGGACATATTGTTGGAAACCATACTATGACACATCCCGATATGTCCGGAATTTCTTCCCTCGACGCCTTTCGAAAACAGTTAAATGGTGTAGAAGAGTTATACGAATCTGTCACCGGTGAAAAAATGACAAAATTTTACCGGCCACCGCAGGGAGTCTACAGTACCTCTAATCTTAAGATGGCAAAGGAAACAGGTTATCATACTTTCTTCTGGAGTCTTGCCTATGTGGACTGGTATGCCGATAAACAGCCAACAAAAGAAGAAGCTTTTAAAAAGCTTCTTCCTCGTATTCATCCCGGTGCTATTGTTTTATTACATAATACTTCTTCTACCAACGGTTCCATTCTTGACGAACTGCTTACACGCTGGGAAGATATGGGATATCATTTTTATTCTTTAGAAGAATTTGCCGCTTCCTGAATCTGTTCATTCAGATCATTCAGATAAACCCACCGGTCCATTTTCTCGTCCAGCTGCTGGCTCACTTCTTCCTTTTTCTCGAGAAGTTCATTTAACTTCACAGAATTGGAGGCGTTTTCCAGCATCTGGGCATCCAGAACTTTAATCTTCTCTTCCAGTGCAGTGATCTCCTCATCGATCGTCTCAAATTCCCGCTGTTCTTTGTAGGAGAATTTTAATTTCTTATCATGTTTTTTCCATGTTACACGACTATCCTCAGCGCTATTCTCACTTCCGGACTTCTCCGTCTGTGCTGCGGAACCGACTCCCATACTTTTAACTGTCATATCCGGCAGTCCTTCCAGTTCTTTACGAATCAGATAGTCAGAATATCCTCCTTCATACTGGCGGATCGCCCCTTCTCCCTCAAATGCAAAGATTCTTCTTACTGTCCGGTCAAGGAAGTAGCGGTCATGCGATACGACAATGATGATTCCATCAAAACCGTCCAGATAATTTTCAAGAATTGTAAGTGTCTGGATATCCAGATCGTTGGTCGGCTCATCCAGGATCAGCACATTCGGCGCACTCATCAGAATCCGCAGAAGATACAGTCTCCTCTTCTCACCACCAGAAAGCTTCTCAATCTTTGACCACTGGATCGCTCCCTCAAACAGGAAACGCTCTAGCATCTGTGATGCTGTGATTCTTCCATCCGAAGTCTGAATGTACTCTCCCGCTTCTTTCACATAGTCGATGACTTTCATTGAATCATCCATGTATTCATTCTCCTGAGAAAAATAGCCGATCCGTATTGTCTGCCCGATTTCTATCGTTCCGGTATCCGGTTTCACAATTCCATTGATGATCTTAAGTAACGTTGTCTTTCCACATCCGTTCGGTCCGATAATTCCAATCCGGTCATTTTTCAGAAAAATATAATTATAATCCCGGATCAGCAGATGATTCCCATAGGATTTGGAAATATCAGAAAGCTCAATTGTTTTATTTCCCATCCGTGATGCGGTAGACGTAAGCAGTACCTGCTTTTCTTCCTGAATATCCTTCATCTCCTGCATTGCCTGAATACGGTCAATATGTGCTTTCTGTTTCGTGCTTCGTGCACGTGCGCCACGGTGCAGCCATTCAAGCTCTGTCCGAAGCAGGCTTTTTCTCTTGCGTTCTGTTGCAAGTGCCATATTCTGACGCTCTTCTTTCAGTTCCACAAACTTCGCATAATTTCCCGGATAACTGTATAGCTTTCCTTTGTCCACTTCTACGATCCTGGTTGCGATACGGTCAAGGAAATAGCGATCATGTGTAACCATCAGAACCGCACCGCGAAATGAGATCAGATAATTTTCCAGCCACTCTGACATCGCATTGTCCAAATGGTTGGTCGGCTCATCCAAGATCAGAATGTCCGCAGGCGTCAGAAGCGCGTTGACTAACGCAACACGCTTCTTCTGTCCGCCGGACATATGCTCTACTTTTTCTTCATAATCCGCAAAACCGAGCTGGTTCAGCATGGATCTTGCATCCGCTTCTATCGTCCAGCGGTTCCATTCTTCCATATTTCCGCCGACCGCAGCCTGCAAAATCGTTGTTCCAGGTGTAAATACCGGTGTCTGCGGAAGATAGCAGATTTTCACCTGATTACCCATACTGATCTTTCCGGCATCTGCTTCTTCAATCCCTGCAACCACTTTCAACAGAGTTGATTTTCCCATTCCGTTTACACCGATCACACCGATTTTTTCATTTTCATTAATACTAAATCCTACATCATCCAGAAGTATCCGGTCTGTGTATGATTTTGTAATATTTTCCATTGTAAATAAATTCATGCTAAATCCAGCCTTTCTTTTACAGGAAGATATATTTTAATACAAATAAAACTGCAAGCACATACATCAGTGCACTGATTTTCTTCTCTTTTGCCTTACCTGTCAGAAGATTTAATACTACATATGTGATAACCCCCATAGAGATTCCTTCGGAAATGCTGTAGAAGAACGGCATAGCTCCGATACAGATGTAACATGGAATTGCTTCAGAAACATCTGAGAAATCAATATTTACAACGTTTGTCAGCATATAGAATCCAACGATGACAAGTGCCGGTGCTGTTGCAAAGGACGGGATGGCAAGGAAGATCGGTGACAGAAACAGTGACAGTCCGAAAAGGATCGCTGTTGTAACTGCTGTGAGTCCGGTTCTTCCGCCTTCTGTAACACCGGATGCACTTTCAACGAAAGTTGTTGTTGTAGAAGTACCAAGAACAGCTCCTGCTGTTGTTGCTACCGCATCTGCCATTAATGCCCCTTTGATATGTGGCAGTTTTCCATCTTCATCCAGCATGTTTGCTTTGGAAGATACACCAATCAGAGTTCCGATCGTATCAAACATATCTACAAACAGGAAGGCAAATACAACCACAATAAAGTTCAGTGAAAACATAGAATGGAAATCCAGCTTTGCAAATACCGGAGCAATACTTGGAATAGAAAGTCCGTTGCTGAAATCAGGAAGCAGACTGTAGAATCCAACATCCGGATTCGGTACATAGATTCCTGCGAACTGACATCCGATTCCTAACAGCCATGTGATCAAGATTCCCCATAAAATATTTCCCTTGATATTTCTTATAACTAAGATTCCTGTGATCAGAATACCGATAATTGCAAGAAGTACTGTGATTCCTACATCATGGAAAGTAGCTTTTACGCCATTTGCCGCATTGTAGTTATCCAGTGAATATAACTGAAGCAGTGTAGATCCTCCGATTACAATCTTAGCATTTTGTAAACCGATAAATGCGATGAACAGACCGATACCTACGCTGACTGCAGCTTTTAAGTTCTTCGGAATTGCATTGAAAATTGCTTCACGGACATTTGTTGCAGACAGAATAATAAAGATAATACCTTCTGCAAATACTGCTGTTAATGCAACTTTCCAGCTGTATCCGTAGACACCTACAACTGTATATGCAAAATATGCATTCAGTCCCATACCTGGTGCAAGTGCAAACGGATAGTTTGCAAATACCGCCATCAGGACTGTGCCAAGTAATGCTGCCAGTGCTGTTGCTGTAAAGACTGCACCTGAATCCATACCTGCTGCTGACATAATACTTGGATTAACTGCAAGAATATATGCCATTGTCATAAATGTTGTGATTCCGGCAATAACTTCTGTCTTCACATCTGTGCCGTTCTCACGTAGTTTGAAAACTTTTTCTAACATGTGTTTTCCTCCTTGTCCTCTCATTAATTTACAAACATAGTTTCCCAGGTAACAATAACAGTTTCATTCTAACAAAATAGAGCCATAAAGTAAATGGCTCTATTTCTTGAAAACACTTTTTCATCTATATTATTTTTAGGAGGGATTTATATTTTTTTATTTTGCTTCTAATCTGCTTCTCTTATTCGTTTGCGGAGCGGGAGAATCATTCCCGGTGCAACGGATAATTCATCAATTCCCATCTCAAGAAATGTCTCTGTCAGACTTAAGTCTGCTCCGAGTTCTCCGCAGATTCCAAT
>OLPF01002509.1_pt1 | contig 11782 bp, 9 predicted proteins | sample 1673121 | NCBI WGS metagenome assembly OLPF01 (sample SAMEA3136756, study PRJEB25190) | human gut metagenome | reverse complement strand
AGATCTTTTTTGAAATCGCCGTATCCGCTGCCCTGATACTTTTTTTCCAGCTGTTCGATAGAAATCCCCGAAAATACGCTGTAGATCGAAAGTAAGTTGCTGATGCCCGGCTTGTTTTCCGCATCGAAACGAACTTCTCCGTCGGAATCAGTAGTGGCTCTCATGATAGCTTTTTTGATTTTATTCGGCGGATCGAGAAGTGAAATTCTGCTGAATTCATTTTCTGCGCTCTTGCTCATCTTGGAAGTTGGATCATCAAGCGACATGATGCGTGCTCCCGATTTTAAAAATCTTCCATCCGGGATCACGAAAGTATCCTTGTACTTGTTATTGACACGCATTGCTATATCACGACAGATCTCAATATGCTGCTTCTGATCATTTCCTACCGGAACGATATCTGTATCATAGAGCAGAATATCTGCTGCCATAAGGATCGGATAAGTGAATAATCCTGTCGGTGCAGATTCCTTACCCTTGCTCTTATCCTTGAACTGCGTCATTCTGGAAAGTTCTCCAGTATAAGAATTACATGTAAGGATCCAGGAAAGTTCCGCATGGCCGCTTACATCCGACTGCACGAACACGATAGATTTCTTAGGATCGATACCTATGGCCAGATAAAGAGCCGCCACATCTAGAATATGCTTGCGCAGTTCTTTAGGATCCTGCGGTACCGTGATGGAATGGAGATCTACAATGCAGTAGATACATTCATTTTCTTCCTGCAGTTCTACGAACTGTCTGAGTGCTCCCAAATAATTTCCTATATGGATGTTGCCTGTAGGCTGTACGCCCGAAAAAACTCGTTTCATGCTTTCTTCCTCTTTTTGTTATTTTTTAGAGATCCAAAGTCGTCTGTTCGGATCCATCATCTTCTTTTTTTGCTTTTTCTTTTGCCTTTTTTTCTAAGGCTTTTTTCGCATCTTCTGCATGTTCCTCTTCGTTGATCACTTTAGCGATGGAAATGATGTTGGTATCTTCATCAGTCCGCATGATCTTTACTCCCTGGGTCGCTCTTCCCAGCTTGGAAACTTCGCTTGCTTTGATGCGGATGATAGTGCCTTCTGAATTGATCAGCAGAACTTCATCATCATCATCGACAACGATAGCTCCTACAAGAGGACCTGTCTTCTTGAACTTGCTCTTGTCGTAAGTAAGAAGTCCCTTGCCGCCTCTTGCCTGTACCTTGTATTCCTTGACCGGAGTCCGCTTGCCGTAACCATTTGTAGTTACTACCAGCAATTCTTCATCCGGCTGTACCAGTTCCATTGATACTACTTCATCGTCATCCTCCAGTTTAATGGCTCTCACGCCTCCGGCGATCCTTCCCATCGGACGTACATCGTCTTCGGAGAAGCTGATACACTTGCCGTTCTTAGTGATGATGATTACTTTATCGTTTCCGGTCGTCTGTTTGATAGCAACCAGTTCGTCTCCGTCCTTTAAGTTGATAGCGATCAGACCGGTCTTTCTATTTGTATCAAACTGGGATATAGCCGTTTTCTTGATAGTACCATTTTTCGTCACTGCGATCAGATATTTATCATCCCGGAATTCCTTGAACGGAATAACGGTTGTTATCCTCTCACGCTGCATCAGGTTCAGGAAGTTGATAGCAGGAGTTCCCTTGGCTGTTCTGGTCGCTTCCGGGATTTCATAAGCTTTTATCTTATGTGCTTTTCCTGTATTAGTAAAGAACATCAGATTGTCGTGGGTAGACGTCATGATCAGGTTGGTCACAAAGTCGTTTTCACGCGTCGTCAATCCTGTGATTCCCTTTCCACCACGCTTCTGTGTCTTATACGTATCAGCAGAGACACGCTTCAGATAACCCAGATGGGTGAGGGTGATAGCAACCTGTTTTTCTTCGATCAGATCTTCGTCATCCATCTCATCTGCTGCTGCCGTGATCTTGGTTCTTCTTTCGTCGCCCCATTTTTCCTTGATTTCCAGAAGCTCGTCCTTTACAACTCCCATAAGCTTCTTTTCATCAGCCAGCAGTTCCTTATAGTAAGCGATCCTCTTGCAAAGTTCTTCATATTCACTTTCTATTTTTTCGCGTTCCAAACCCTGCAGTCTGGCAAGACGCATATCTAAAATAGCCTGTGCCTGTATCTCCGAAAGACCGAAGCGATCCATCAGCTTTCCCTTTGCATCATTATAGCTGGAACGGATGATCTTGATGATCTCGTCGATGTTATCCAGAGCGATCCGCAATCCCTCTAAAATATGGGCTCTTGCTTCTGCCTTTTTCAGATCGAAAATCGTTCTTCTTGTAACGACTTCCTTCTGATGTTTCAGATATTCTTCAAGGATCTGATAGAGATTCAGGAGTCTAGGCTTCCCGTCTACAAGCGCGATCATGATCATGCTGTAATTTTCCTGCAGCTGTGTATGCTTGTAAAGGCGATTCAGCGTGATCCGAGGGTTGGCGTCACGTTTCAGCTCGATGACGATACGCATGCCGTTACGGTTGGATTCATCACGAATAGCACTGATGCCTTCTATTCTCTTGTCCTTGACCAGCTCGCCGATCTTTTCCAGGAGTCTGGCCTTGTTGACCTGGAATGGGATCTCAGTGATAATGATCTGAGATTTGCCACGTTCTGTTTCTTCAATATTAGCGACTGCACGCACTAAAACCTTGCCCTGACCTGTGCGGTAAGCTTCTCTCGCTCCCTTTTTGCCAAGGATCTGTGCACCGGTAGGGAAGTCCGGTCCCTGAACGATATCGATCAGGTCGTCTACCGTGCAGTTTTCATCATCTATCATCTTGACTGTAGCATCGATGACTTCCCCTAAGTTGTGCGGCGGAATGGATGTAGCCATTCCGACTGCAATACCGTTACTGCCGTTTACTAAAAGATTAGGGAACCTTGCCGGAAGAACGACGGGTTCCTTTTCTTCTTCATCGAAGTTCGGCATAAAATCTACGGTATCTTTATCTATATCGCGGATCATCTCCAGTGAGAACGGAGACATTCTCGCTTCTGTATAACGCATTGCAGCAGCGCCGTCGCCGTCCACTGAACCAAAATTTCCGTGGCCGTCTACCAGCATGTAACGCGTTGAGAAATCCTGTGCCAGACGTACCATGGCATCGTAAATGGAGCTGTCACCATGAGGGTGATATTTACCCATTACTTCACCGACGATACGCGCCGATTTCTTGAACGGCTTGTCCGGCGTAACGCCGAGGCCGCTCATTCCGTAAAGGATTCTTCTGTGTACCGGCTTGAGTCCGTCCCGAACGTCAGGAAGCGCTCTTCCGACGATTACACTCATGGCGTAATCGATGTAGGAGTTCTTCATTTCGTCATGGATCTCATGCTGTATCATTTTCTGATCTTCAATCAGGTTACTCATCTATTCAAACTCCTCCCATCTATACATCCAGTGTTGCCAGCGCAGCGTTTTCTTCAATGAATTTTCTTCTCGGCTGCACCTTGTCTCCCATCAGTGTCGTAAAGATCTCATCGGCTGCTGTCGCATCATCCAGTGTAATCTGTACCAGTGTTCTGCTGTTATAATCCATAGTTGTCTCCCACAGCTGATGGAAGTCCATTTCACCCAGACCTTTATACCGCTGTATATCAGCTTTACCAGGCTTGTCCGCCAGTTCCTTCATCAGCTTTTCCTGCTCTTTATCAGAATACGTATAGTACACTTCCTTGCCTTTCTTTACCTGAAAAAGCGGCGGCTGTGCAGCATAAACATACCCCTTCTCAATGAGCGGTGTCATATAGCGATAGAAGAATGTCAGCAAAAGTGTCCGGATATGTGCCCCGTCCACATCGGCATCGGTCATGATAATGATCTTGTGATACCGCAGCTTGGACTCGTCAAAGTCAGCTCCTATATTGCAGCCGAATGCTGTTATCATATTCTTTATCTCATCCGAATTTAAGATACGATCGAGCCTTGCTTTTTCAACGTTCAGGATCTTTCCTCTAAGCGGAAGGACTGCCTGACGCAAACGGTCACGACCCTGCTTGGCGCTGCCTCCGGCGGAGTCACCTTCGACCAGGAATATTTCCGAAAGACTCGGATCTTTTTCCGAGCAGTCTGCCAGTTTACCAGGCATGGAAACACCATCTAAAACGCTCTTTCTTCTCGTCAGTTCTCTGGCTTTTCTGGCTGCTTCTCTGGCTCTTGCCGCACGCATGCACTTGTCTAAAATGATCTTGGCCTGCGTCGGATTTTCCTCCAGGAATGCCAGTACATTTTCAGATGTGGCACTTTCAACAAAGCCTCTCATTTCACTGTTTCCAAGCTTTGTCTTTGTCTGTCCCTCAAACTGCGGCTCTGTCAGCTTGACAGAAACGATAGCTGTCAGTCCTTCACGAATATCCTCACCTGACAAACTGTCATCTCCTTTGAGGAATTTATTTCTCTTAGCATAGTCATTGAATACACGAGTCAGAGCCGTCTTGAATCCCACCATATGGAAACCGCCTTCTGTCGTGTTGATATTGTTTGCATAAGAAAGAAGCATTTCATTGTAGCGATCCGTATACTGCATCGCTACTTCAACTTCCTTGTCCTTATCCATCACTTCAAAATAAATCACATTATCGTGAAGTGCTTCTTTATTTTTATTCAGGTGCAGTACAAATTCACGAAGACCTCCTTCGTAATGGAATTCTTCGTTTTTTTCTTTTCCTTCCCGTTCGTCTGTCAGTGTGATCCTGATTCCTTTGTTAAGGAATGCCATTTCACGCAGACGACGTTCCAGTGTCTCAAAATCATATTCCGTTTCATCAAAAATTCCAGGATCAGGCCAGAACGTGCTCTTAGATCCCGTATGTTTCGAAGTCCCTATCTCCGTCAGCGGAGTAACAGTCTTCCCTTTTTCGTATTCCTGTTTATATATTTTACCGTTTCTTTTTACTTCAACCTCCATGTGAGTGGAAAGGGCATTTACGACCGATGCACCTACCCCGTGAAGTCCTCCGGATACTTTATATCCTCCGCCGCCGAATTTACCTCCGGCATGCAAAACGGTATGGATCACCTCTACTGCCGGTATGCCCAGCTTCGGATGTTTATCTACCGGCATACCTCTTCCGTCATCTTCTACAGTGATGGAATTATCTTTGTGTATCGTTACATGGATCGTGCTGCAAAATCCAGCAAGAGCTTCATCGATACTGTTGTCTACCACTTCATACACCAGATGGTGAAGACCCCTGGAACCTGTACTTCCGATGTACATACCGGGTCTTTTTCTTACAGCTTCAAGACCTTCTAATACCTGTATCTGCTCCGCGCCATACTGCTGGAGCTTTTCGTCTTTCGCCATTCTCCAATTCTCCTTTCATTAGCAACCTTTATTGTGGCACGATTTTTTTATTTACACAAGTTTTTATGAATTTTGGACTCGAAGTCCCATCTCTCATTAAAAAATCGCCGAAATCGACGATTTTTACATCAAAAAGCAGAATTTTTCTGCTGTATATACTTAACCTCACTTTATATTTCTATTTCTACAGTTCCTTTTTCTATTTTAAATACCTTTCCCTCCGGCATAGATCGGATCACTTTCCCTGAAATATCGGCTGTCGTAATAAACATTTGATTTTCTCCAAGGGAACTGATCAGATAACTCTGTCTCTCATTATCCAGTTCTGATAATACATCGTCTAAAAGAAGGATCGGTTTCTCTCCTGTCTCTGCTTCTATCAGCCTTATTTCCGAAAGTTTTAAAGAAAGAGCAGCTGTCCTCTGCTGTCCCTGGGACCCAAATTTTCTCAGATCTATACTGTCAGCCTCTATTTTTAAATCATCTTTGTGAGGTCCGTGACCTGTCGTTCTATTTCGGATATCGTCTTCTCTGGAATTTTCCAGTATCTTATAAAATTCCGTTTCCGTCGTCTCCCAGCCCGAATAGGGAACATTAGCCTCATAATGTATTATAAGATTTTCCAGCCCACCGGAGATCCGCTGGTGGATATCGCTGCTTATCTCGCTGATCTTCTTGATAAATTCTTCCCGTCGTCTAATGATTCTGCTGCCGTATCTTGCCAGTTCATAATCCCAGATATCCAGTACCGATGTATCTATTTCCCGTTCTTTTAAATACATATTCCGCTGTTTCAGCACTTTTTTATAGCTGCTCAGATCGCTGTAATATCCCGGCTTTATCTGGCAAAGCTCTCGGTCGATGAATCTTCTTCTTTTTTCAGGTTCATCCTTTACGATTTTCAGATCTTCAGGTGAAAAAATAACGATGTATATCCTTTCCAGGAGCTGAGAAGTCTTTGAAGCCTTTACTCCGTCTATTTTAATGATCTTTTTTCCTTCTTTTGTTATAAGGATCTCCGTTTCCATTTCTTCATCGAAAGCTTTCGATACTGTATGGATCCTGCAAAATTCCTCGCCAAAGCGTATGAGATCCTTATCTCGCGTGGTTTTAAAAGATCTTGCCATAGCATTCAAATAGATTCCTTCCAGCAGGTTGGTTTTTCCCTGTGCATTTTTTCCCAGGAAAATATTAACCCTTGGATGAAAGGATGTATGAAGGTCTTTATAATTACGAAAATCTTTTAGTGTTATCTCTTTGATATACATGATCTTACATAGTCGGGATCCGTACCGGCAGAATCAGATATTCATATGCATCGCCGCTGACCGGTTTTACCATGCAAGGAGATGTTCCTGTCAGGAAGTGCATGGAGATCTCATCATCATCTATCACTTTCAATACATCGATCACAAATTTTGAATTGAATCCTATTTCCAGATCTTCTCCTTCTTTTTCCATGATGATCTCTTCTTTTACGTTACCTTCTTCCGACCGTGAAGTGATGGTAAGAAGATTATTCTTTATGGTCATTTTGATCAGATTATTCTTTCCTTCTCTTGCCAGAAGGGAAGCACGCTCGATGCTCTCCTGTAAAATCGCTCTTCCGATGACGATATCTGTCGTACTCTGAGTCGGCATGATATCTCTATACTTGATGTATTCTCCTTCCATGAGGCGCAGCACGATCTCCGTCGTATCGATCCGGAATGTAGCTTTCTTTTTTCCAAGGTAAATTTCCACTTCTTCCGCATCGCCGTCTTCTGCGATGATCTTGCTTATCTCATTTATAATTTTTGCAGAAATGATAAAGTGATTTTCCTGTCCACTGTTCATCTTCTCTGTAGAAACAGCCAGACGGTATCCGTCCAGTGCCACCATAGAAACGCTTTGCGGATGTATTTCAGTAAGAACACCTACGAGAACTCCTTTTGATTCGTCAACGCTGGCTGCAAAAGATGTCTGCTTCACCATATCTTTGAAAATTTCAGCATCGAATATCAGATGCTCTCTCTCTTCTTCCTGATCTCCTATTTTCGGAAATTCATCTACCGGCAGGCTTACTACCGTGAATTCAGATGAATGGGTGCGAATCAGAATGCTGCCGTCTTCTGCCTGTTCCAGTAGAATTTCTTCATTTGGAAGTTTTCGGATGATATCTCCGAATAATTTTGAAACAACAACAGCAGAACCCGGTTCTTCTACATTGACAGAGATGGTTTTCTGGATGCTTATCTCAAGATCAGATGCAGTCAGAGTAAGAGTACCATCTTCTTTTGCTTCCAGAAGGATCCCTTTCAGCACAGGGAGAGTTGTTCTTGTGGAAACGGCTTTTGAAACTGTGTTCAATGTTTTAGATAAGATTTGTTGGTTACATGTGATTTTCATAATTTCCTCCAGACTGCCGGGGTAAAGGGAGCCGGCGAAGCCTTATTATATTTATATAAATTTATAGTAGTAATAGTAGTAGGGGCTGTGGAAATTGTGGATAACTCTCCTGATCTCTGCGAACACTCGTTTTTTTGTTCTTAGAAAGCTGTTGAAAGTTTGTTTTTTTTAGAAACAGCGAGTGTGGATAAAAGAGTTATTCGATGTCTTCCTTCAGCTGGTGGATCTCGTCGGCTAAAATTTCGTTATTCTTGATTTCCGATGCTATTTTATCGTAAGCGTGAAGCACAGTGGTATGATCACGTCCGCCGAAGTATTCTCCTATCTTCGGAAGGGAACTGTCGGTCATTTCTCTGCAAAGATACATAGCGATCTGCCGTGGATGTGAAAATTCACGCTTCCGCTTGGAAGATTCAATATCGGCAAGCTTGATCCCGTATTTCTTACAGACTGCTTTTTTTATGGTTTCGCAGTTTATATTAAAGTCTCTCGTCGAGAAGATATCGTTGAGATTTTTTCGTGCGTACTTCACATCGATATGTTCATGAAAAAGGGTGGAATAACTGATGATCCTGCTGAGAGCACTCTCCAGTTCACGGATATTGAACTTTACTTTTTCTGCGATCAGGTCGATGACATCCAGAAAATCATTGTCTATTTCCACATTTTCCAGCTCGGCTTTTTTTCGAAGGATCGCTACTCGTGTTTCATAGTCAGGCGGTTTGATATCCGCTACGATGTTCCACTGGAAACGAGAGCGCAGCCGGTCGTCCAGTTCACGCAGCTTGCTGGGATGACGGTCGCTGGAGATGACGATCTGCTTTCCTGAATCGTGCAGTTCATTAAATGTATGGAAAAATTCAGTCTGTGTGGATTCTTTTCCTTCCAGAAATTGAATATCGTCAATTAAAAGAACATCGGCACTGCGGTATTTGTTTTTAAAGCGGGTCATCATACCGGAGGAATTCTTTGGATCCTGAAGTGCTTTGATCAGTTCTGATGTGAACATTTCCGAGGAAACATAAAGAACGTTCATATTCGGATTGTGTTCCAGTATGTAGTGACCTATGGCGTGCATCAAATGTGTTTTTCCAAGCCCTGATCCACCGTAAATAAAAAGAGGATTGTAGGTGGAAGCAGGTGATTCGGCTACAGCGTAGGCTACAGCATGCGCGTATTTATTATTTTCTCCTACGATGAAATTGTCAAAATTATACTGTGGATTTAAAAAATATTCTTCTTTCAGTTCATTCTCTTCCTGCAAAGCCGGAGCCTTCGGCTTCGGCGTACTGATCGGAGGTTTTCCGGAAGTATGCGCGGAAGCAGGGTTGTTTCCGGAAGGGATCTGAGTGGTCCCCATGTTCAGCTGCTGCTGGATCTCAGATTCTGTTTTGTTTTTTACAACGACTTTATATTTTTTGTGATAAACGGATTCTACAGCACGTTCAAATACTGGAATATAGCGCATCTCCAGTACTTCCATGATCTGCTTTTTTGATGTGGCGAAGTAGATAACGGCTGCATCTTCGTCGATTTCCATTGGAACGAGAGGAGCAAACCAGGAACGATAGCTGACCTCCGTAACATTTTCACTGATATCAGAGAGAATATCTCTCCATTTTTTTTCTTCGATTTTTTTTCGCATTGCATACACCTTTTCCTACAAAGTGATTATATCATAACAAACAAAGTTATCCACAGGCAATAGGTAATTTTTAAATGTTGAAAAAATATAAAAAGGGGTGAGTTATCCACCGGTTGTGGATAAAATTGTGCAAAGTTTTCACAGGTATGTCCATAAACACCTTCTGTAAGGGTTTTTACTTCGATTTCACAGTGTTTCTAAGGAAAAAGGTTTGACATGTCCTTTTTTCAACGGTATAATAGATAAGCATATGTGCAAGTTGAAATTCAGAGTTGCACGAGTTCACTTAAATTTAGAAAAGGAGGAACCGGTCTATGAAAATGACATATCAGCCGAAAACAAGACAGAGAAAGAAGGAACATGGATTCCGCAAGAGAATGAGAACAAAGAATGGCAGAAATGTTTTAAAGAGAAGAAGACAAAGAGGTAGAAAAGTTTTATCCGCATAGAGACCGCACCTGTGGTCTTTTTGTTTCAAGACGGATAATTTAGGGAGATTATGCTAAAAAAGGAAGTACTGAGAAGAAAAGATGATTTTACCGCGATTTACCGGAAAGGCAGATCGATAGGGGAACGATATATTGTATTTTTTTACAGAAAGAACGATCTTTCTTACAACAGAACGGCATTTTTAGCAAGCAAAAAAGTAGGAAACAGTGTAGAGAGAAACAGAGCCAGACGGCTCATGAAGGAAAACTACCGTATTTGGAAGGGTGAAATAAAAGAAGGTTACGACATGATTTTTATCGCCCGCAGCACGATCAACGGCCAGAAGGCGTTTGACGTTGGAAAATCCATGAAGCGTGCTTTGCATAAAGCGAAAATGTTTCAAAAGAGGTGATTCGTTATGAAAAAAATCATGATCCTGCTTATAAGAGGGTATCAGATTTTCGTTTCTCCGCTCTTTCCGAAAACATGCAGATTTTATCCTACTTGTTCCACTTATTTTATTCAAGCGTTAGAAAAGTATGGATTTTTTAAAGGAAGTTATCTCGGTATTCGAAGATTACTCAAATGCCATCCTTTTAATCCCGGGGGGTATGATCCTTTAAAATAGGAGGGAATCAATTAATGTATACAATTTTAGGTGTTATAGCGAAACCTTTAGGGATGCTGCTTAACCTGCTGTACGGATTCGTTCAGAACTACGGGTTGACGATCATTATATTTACTTTGATCGTAAAGCTTTGTCTCTATCCTCTGTACATAAAGCAGACGAAATCGACTGCAAGAATGGCAGAGGTACAGCCTAAGATGCAGGCACTGCAGAACAAGTATGCCAATGATAAAGAAACACTCAATATCAAGATGGCAGAATTGTACAAGGAAGAAAAATTCAACCCGATGGGCGGATGTCTGCCGATGCTGATCCAGATGCCGATCATCATGGGGCTTTTTGCTTTACTGCGAAATCCGATGCAGTACATCACAGACGACAGCATGATTTTTGCTTTCCATGAATCCTTTGCATGGATCGCAGACCTGAGTCAGCCTGATAGATGGATCCTGCCTATCATAGCAGGTGTTGCAACGTTTATTTCGTTTTCCATGACGCAGGCTTTATCAGGCGGAACGGATGCCAATAACCAGATGGCTGGAAGCATGAAAATGATGAAATACATTTTCCCGGTCATGATTCTGTGGATGGCTAGATCGTTTCCGTCAGGACTTGCTTTGTACTGGGCAGTGAGCCAGATCATCCAGATCTTCTCCTGGGGCTCGAACTCGCCGGGCATGCGGAAGCCGTCTTTTTTCGGGGTGCTGTCGATTCTCTTTGCCATAGTGTTCCACCTTTTCTCCCCGCTCTCTCTTTTTATAATGTTCTATTTTGCCGTTTCTATCTGCATCAGCTGTTCCTGCGGGGTCGGCGCAGCTGAACTCGGGCCGTTGCCGGGAAAACAGCGGTTTTTCCGCTGCCGTGTCGCTTCCAGCCGTTCCTTTGTGGTTTTTGTCCACCATTTGGAAGCTTTCCGGCCGGAAATTGTTGACTACGGCTAAATCATACCAATGTGAAAGGCGCACGTCAACCGATTAACATGCGGAAGTAACAAGGTAACGCAACATTGTTCTCGTGTTACTTTTATGTGAACAAAACAAGCTGTTTGTTCCATTTTTGTAACTTCCTTTTTCGTTTCCGTCAAACTGCAAAAGTGTTTTGTTCCCTTGTTGTGCAGAGCGCACAAGGATTTCTTCCATTTTTTCGGGAAGGAACGGCGTTTGGAATTTTTTGCCGAATCAAGAGAAACACTTTTCATCAAGCGTTACATTTTTTGAAATTTTTCCGAAAAAGGTCTTGCAATTTGAAGGGGGGCAGGGTAGAATTAAAAAAATTTGCAAAGGAGGCCCCGCTCGTGAAAAAGCTGATCAGTCCTCTGGACCTGACCACTCAGGAGATCGACGAGCTGTTAGAGCTCGCAGACCGCATCATCGAAACCCCGCAGGCC
>OLPF01002507.1_pt1 | contig 11782 bp, 3 predicted proteins | sample 1673121 | NCBI WGS metagenome assembly OLPF01 (sample SAMEA3136756, study PRJEB25190) | human gut metagenome | reverse complement strand
GGTTGTATGCAAAGGGGAGATCAGTGTAGGTCTGAATTCTACTTTTACGAGTGCCGAAAGTGTCAATCTGTGGGCACGTGGACTGCATGCAGATTCTGTACGGAATGTCACTCTTTCCGGTTCGACTTATTTTGCGGATGACCTTACGGTCACAGGCAAAAATAACAACGTAAAGATCAGCGGCAATTATTATGGTTATGGTTCTTATGAATCAGCAACTTCGGATGACTGTGTGGCGAAAGACCAGTATACTGGCCTGAGCGGAGCCGCTTTAAGCAGCGCAATCGTGATCAACGGCAAAAACACAACACTGGATCTTTCAGATACACAGAAACTGATGATCGCCGGTCGAAACTATATTGCAAGCTCGAAGGTAAAAGCAAACCGCCAGACCAACACCAATGATATAGTCACAGGCGAGAGCCTGACTGTCAAAGGTACGCAGCTTGCGTATCTTGTGCCGAAAGAGGTTCTCGGGGCATCCGGAAATCCATTGACTGACGATGCTTACCTGGCGCTTTTAAACGAAGCCAAAGATATTTCCGTAAACTGGGATGTTGCAGTTGAGGCGTGGGGCGGAAAGACTCTGCGCGATATCGGTGTCGACAGCGAGAAACCGGTGCAGACTGTTTTTTATAATGACAACAGTGAGACAGGATATGTATATTTTTATCTGAATTTCACGGATGCACAGAAATCAGCAGATTTTATGCAGATGTATTATCAGAACAATCCTACGGTCAAAGCAAATATGGATAAATATCTTTCCTTTTATTTCGGAGGGGAAGACTCCGGAATCACGGTCAAAGATGCAGATTCCTATTTGCGCTATATCACCAACGGAAACGTACTTTCTTACAGCGGGGCAGATGCGCAGGGAAATATGCAGCAGGCAACCGGTGCAAATCCGGGCGAGAAGATCCTTCAGGAGCAGGTTGGTTATCAGAACAGCTGGTATGCACTGAACCGCAAGATGATCACAAGCTATGATCTTCTGAACAAAGCAGTAAAAGAAGATGCCAAAGGTACAACACATAATGAGACAGACGGCCATCGCAGTGTATATGATAATCTTGTCAATGAAAAGAAAATGGTCTCATATATTAATGATACTGTAAAAGATGTTACAAGGAAATACGTGTTTACGGCCAGTGATGAAGACGGCGGTCTGCAGGCAATTATGTATGACAACGGAGAAACAGGTGTAAATAAGACACTGAAAATCAGTGAAAATGATGCTGACAAACTTCGTCTTGTAGTCTGTACCGGAGATGTTGAAATTGAAGCAGGAGTGAAATTCCAGGGAATCATTATGGCGAAGGGTACGATTACTCTGAAGTCAGGGGCGCAGCTTGAATCTGCACCGCTGGAAGCTGCCAGAGTATTTCAGGCACAGATGAGCTCATATGGAGATAAAGACAGTATCAAACCGCAGGATTTCTTCTGGGAAGGTGACAAATATGTTCTCGGAAATTCATCTTCATCAGGAAAGAAAGACACGCTGAATGGTTCTGAGACATACAGCATTGCAGACTGCGTGACTTATGAGAACTGGAAAAAAGAATAAATTTACAGAATAGAAAGAGGTGAGGGCAGTATGAAGAACAAAAACAAAGGTTTTACACTCGTGGAACTGATCATTGTCATTGCTATTTTTGCTATTCTTCTCGGAATCGCTGTGCCTTCTCTTAATTCGATTCTGGGCTTTCGGGTAAACCGGGCTGCCAATTCCATTGCGGCAGCTCTGGACAAAACAAAGACAGAGGCTGCGAATCGCCTGGTTGGCGAGATGAAGCTGGAAAAAAGAGAAGACGGTTATTATATCAGTTATTATCTTGATCGCGGCAAAGTGGGCGGCAAGTCAGATGTAAAGCAGGATCAGCCGGAAAAAATAGCTCCGGCACGTACCATAATCAGCTATACAACCGATAATGGTACAGAACAGGAACTCGCTGTGGGTGACGGCATTGTGCTCACATATGACCGTGCAACCGGTGCGTTCCTCCCTCTGCAGGATAAAGTGTGGAAGCAGAAAGAAATTCTTTCTGTACTTGCAGATGGAGAAGATATACCGCTTACGAGAAGTGGTGCGTACTGTACAAAGATCACTGTCAGAGGCGGCGGTCGTTATAAGACGCTGAATCTGATTCAGGAGACCGGCAAATATGAGATGGTTTCCGGACATTATTAATTTTGTGTGAGATGAAATACATTCTGTATGAAATGCGATTTTATTATTTTTTGGAGGAGAAGATCCTATGAAGATAAGAAAAATAAAAAATACAGCAGAAAAGCTTAAGAACGGGGGAAGAACGCGGCAGACAGATAACCGGGGCCTGACTCTGATCGAGCTGGTCATTACGGTTGCAATCATCGCAATTTTTTCAGGTGTGGTGATGACATTTATCATGACCGGAAGCAATACATACAGAAGTACATCCAGTAACGCAAAAGTGCAGATGGAGACACAGGAACTGGTTGACAGGATGGAAGACCTGATCATTGATACCAACAGAAGCCTTTATTATGCAAATGGTACAGGTGAAAATACAGGCTCCGAGATCAAAAACGATATCAAGCAGAGCGGAGACGGCAACAGTGACGGAAACAAGACTTTCATCGTCTGCAACGAATACAAAAATAACGATGGAAACACCAGCCAGTATATCTGTGATGTGATTGACTGGGACAAAGAAGATGCAACGGTCTATTACAGTCAGAGAGAATATACCGCGACAAGCAGCTCTGATGATTCAGGAAAAAATGATACAGAGACAGCAGCATTTTCTGAGGACGAGGAAGATGTATCTGCATTTTCTCTGGACGAAGAAGACAGTGGAGAACAAAATGTGCGTAATGTCCGTACAAAGGTGAATCGTTCTGTCCTTGCGACAGGTATTCTTGATTTTCGTGCGGATCTTACCAAAGTAGAATCAGATAATATTGTCCGTTTTCAGCTCAGCACGGAAAATGGAAAAAAAGAGATTGAGACACTGCACAGTGTCAGCCTTCGAAATAAAGTAAAAGTGAAGAAACCGGCAGATTCTGTTGATGATCCGGAGCCGACCGATGTGGGAATCCGTATTTCCTATGCACCGGCTTCCATGGATCCGGGAGCATCAGACAGGCTCGCATATAATCTGAGCGGAAACGGAAGTATTGATCCGTCAACGATTACATGGAGCGTAGTCAGGGACGGACAGAACGGAAGCTTCCCGGGTGAAGACCATACCAACGGTAAACTGACCATCAATGAAAATGCGTCAGGTTCAATTACAGTTCAGGTTTCAGTGAAGACCAGTTCCGGCAAGTGGATTACTTCCGTACCGGTGACGATCCAGATCACGGCGAAAGCGACACCGGCACCGACCGAGGCACCAGAGCCGACCGCGACACCAGTCCCGACAGATGGGGAGATTTGGATTAATAGTGATGTAAAGTTCGACACAGTAATTGCCGGAGAAAGAGATTTTTACCAGTGCAGTTCTTATAATGGAGAATATTTTCATCTTTCTGTAGATGGAGATAATTATGATAAAGAAAATGTTAAATGGACATTGAAAGATAATGACAGTTCAGTATCACTCGTACAGACAGATACCAAGAATGCCAATCTGTCAGTGCTTGCAGGCTCTAAACATGGATTTACCTTGTGTGCAGATTATATAAAATATGAAAATGGAGTGGGAAAAACATATCATGTGGAAAGATCATTTAATGTAGTGAATGGTATTTCTCTTCACATGACAGATCCAGATGGAAATATTGTTGAAAATAATGCAACAGTAAAGGCAGGAACCAATTATCAGGTTAAATTAACGATTGATATTTATGATGTGAATGGAAATCTGAACCAGGTATATGTAACACCGGAGAATGGTAATTTCTGGAACACAGGTACAGGTATACTGGAAGGTGGCACAAAATCTCTGACGGTTTCTGATGATAAACAATACTGGATATATACGCCAACAACATCGGGAAGTAAAACTGTAGAGGTTACCCAATTGGGTGGAATTACAGGCGGTACAATATTTAATAAATATAATTACAAATTGAGTGTTTCCATGACTGTAGATGTGGAAGGTAATGTCACACCAACCCCGACAGCTACACCAACCCCGAGTCCTTCTCCAACGCCAACCCCGAAACTTACAGCTAAAATTATCGGTCCGGATGTTGTTACACAGGGAGAGACTCCGGAATATTATCTCGAGCTAAAAGATGAAAATGGAAAAGAGGTCGACAGAAAAGTAATCTGGCATATTGATAATAATGCATACACTGAGGATTATAACTATACTACCGTTACAGGAGAAAAGAGTAAGATAAAATTCAAATTCAGTGAATGGAGTCAGGCTGAGAATTATCAGATAACAGCAACATATTATGCATCTTCAGATATGAATAATTGGACTCCGGCAGGGACTGCCACAAAGAACATCACTTTAAGAAATCCAGAGGTTGATATAGTAATTCATGGTTCTGCTACCGGAGCTAAGAATGGATTTGAAAAATACTGGGCAGTAATTAAAGTAGATGGCAAAACAGTAACAGATCAAGTAGTTAAGTGGAGTGCCTCTTGTGGTCGGAGTAATAAAGAGTCTTCAAAATCTAATAAAGATGATCAGGTACAAATCACATTTTTTGATTGGTCGGATACGTGTGAAGTAAAGGCAACCATAAAGATTGGAAGTACAACATATACAGAAAGTAAAATAGTCAAATTAAGTTAGCAGACAGAGTATTTGCCATCAAGGAGGGCAATTTTATACATGAAATTCAAACACAAGAAACTTTTTATCTCCGGCACGGCGGTGGCTGCCGCCGGTGCACTGGGAGTGGGAGCACTTTTGCAGTCGGTGCTCTCAGTGCAGGCATCATCCGAGATGATGCCCGGTATTGAAACCATTGTAAGCGAAAACACAGAGGATGATCCATTTCGTATTCTGGAACTGGTTGATTCCAGTGAAAATGCGGAGATCGGTTATTACATATCGGGGCAGGAGCCAAGTCTGAAATTATATCAATATCAGTATACAGATGCGGACGGGAATACGCAGACCGTACATTTTTCTACAATAAAGGATGCACTGAGCAAACTACCGGAGAAATACAGGATGGAATTTGTCATGAACGTCCGTCTGAATGATTCCGGACAGATTGATGAAAGTATAAGCACCGGAATCAAAAAGATCAGAGATGCGGCGGGCGATGACGATGACGCGAGTCAGTATCCGTTGTCATTGTCTGATTATCAGGAAAAATATTTTCTTTCAGACAGTGACGATACCTCAGACTGGACGAAGGTTGACCTGACGGATTTTGACGGCAATTCTCGGACAGATACGGTAACAGTCAACGGTTCTTATGTCGAGAATACTGCCGGTACCGGTGATTACACAAAAGGCGATCAGGAATATTATCCGATCCGAAGAGACGATGAGGCTGATAACCAGCAGTCAGAAAAATTCCGCGAAAATATCCAGAGCTTTGAAGAATCGACAAGCAGTGATGCACGCGGAGCCTATTATCTGGAGTTTACAGAAGTACTGAATACCAAAATCAACAATGCACTTGCAGATGAGAATGACAAAGGACAGAAGTCACTTCTGCCGGAATATGATTATGCGAATGGCAGATACGGCTATTACGAAAATGTCTATACAACTCTGACAAAAGAAATTGCGGAGCAAATCGACAACAAAGATTATCAGTTCCCCGGAGAAAAACCGAATAAAGTAGATGAAAGCAAGGCTGTTCTTGTACGGGATATTCCGAATGAAGCAGTGAAGACGACGAGTACCGTATCGGATAACAGTGGCTTTGACGGGGAAAACGGTCAGGCAGCAACGGATACAGAAAATTTCGGTACGGAAAGTTCCGGCACAGAAGACTCTAATAGCGCGGATTTTTCTACAGGTGCAGATGCGTTTGAATCTGATGGAAATGATTCTTCTGAAAGCAGTGATGAAGCAGCCTCTGATTCTGGCAGTGACAGTTCCGATGACATTACATTTGATAATTCTTATGCAAACGATGAGAGCAGCGGTTTTTCAAGTGATGAAAGCGGTGTTGATACACAGTCTTTTGACGGACAGCCGCAGTTTGTACAACAGTCTTATGTGCGTACAGTAGAAATGTCTGATGCAGATGCATTCAGCGACAGCGATGCATTCTCAGATTCTGAATCAGAAATTTCTAATGACGGATCTTCTTCTGTGGATATTCAGTCAGATAGCGGAGATGAGTGGAATGAATCCAGTGGGGCGACTGCAGACGCTGATGTTTCCGGGCAGGACGCAACCGGGACAGACAGCAATGCAGATGCAGTCTTTCAGTCAATTCTCGGCGATATCACAAATGCGCAAGAAGCAGGAACACAGGCAGATCCGTACGTATATCTCGGTGAAAATATTGACCAGTATCCGAACTACAAATATACAGTTATCGGTGATCTTGCTTATGTAAAAGCAAATGCGATAGATCTTGCGAAGAACCCGGATGCGGAACTTACTGATGGCAGTATTGTGCTGGACAATGATGAGTATTGGTACTATCAGGAAGTGAACGGAAAACTTACCAGATCTGAAATCTCTATTGTAACCGGTCGAAGTGCCGTTCCTTATAATGAAATTCAGGAAATTTCAAATGAACTTTCCTATAACTATTATTACCGCGTATCAAAAGTATATTTCTGCTGTAAATCAAATGACACAGAAGGTGAGGCTGCGCTTCCGTACAGCTATTTTGGATGGTATTATCCAAACTATCCGGACAATCAGGATGTGTACCTTCCGGTTTCTGATGGAGACGTGGCAACGCATTATGTGTCAGCGGCAACTTACAGTCTGACTCCGGGCACCGGAAACTATGATTTTGCACCTGGCGGTGATACCGCTGTCTCTGTTCAGGTAAACAGCTTTTATTATCAGGGCGGCTATACAAACAATGACTGGTTCAAAAAATATGTTTTCCATCTGAATCCAAAAGTTGATGCTGACAGTGAAGATGGGGAATTTGAGAATTTTGGCATCGAAGTTGATACAAAGCTGGCTTCGGATGGTACCTCAGATATATATGCACCGGCAGTTTCCGGGGGAAGTTCAGGCGGAAATGATACTGCGGCAAATTTCGCGCAGGATGAAGAGCAGGCGATTACATTTGAACCGGAAGATACATTTGGAGATGACACAACAGAGCAGACGGATGTCAGCGAAGAAGTTCCGGAATCCGGTGATACAGAAGATGGTGCCGGTGAGGATGAAACGGACATCGATGTACAGGAGAATGCAGATGAATCAGAGAACATTGATGCAGAAGACATTGATACACAGGATGATGAATCTGTTGATGTGCAGGCACAGGATGACGGAGTCAGTGTATCAGACAGTTTTGCAGATACACTTGATAAGTATGACCTGATCTATGTAAACGGTACTCTTTCGGCTGATGTGGCAGCTGCGATTGCAGCGACTTCCATTCCGTGTGTTGTCAACGCTTCCAGAGTGCATGAGAAAGCATTTACCGATGCTTTTTCGAAGTTTGTGAGGAATGAGACAGAAGATGCAGACGGACATTATATAAATACATATATGTACTTTTTCAAAAATACGTTTGTGGGAACAGATGGGGATTATAATCTTGTAAATACTTCTTTCCATACAAATTTTAATGGAAATGTGGATTCTGAGGAAAACATTACTTATGATCCTGACGATACCATGCATGGATTTGAAGAGATTATCAAATACATCAATAGCGAAAACCAGTACCGTAAGCTGGAAAATAATAATTCAGAACAGACGAATCTGGATGATGGAAGCGATACTTCTACACAGAAAATAGAGCCTCTTGGAAGAGAAATCTCACAGGCAAGGGCAATTGAATACATCATTAATTACAAATATCAGAGAAGTACCCTGGTAAAAGAAAACCTCAAAGTACTGGAAATTATGCCATATACGGGAAATGAGATGCTGGATAAAGAAAATGTGAAGAAATGGGTGGCTGGTCCAGACCGTAAGATCAAAAGTGTAACGGCCTGCTGCAGTGAGACTGCAAAGGAAGATGATAAAGCTGAGAATATGATTGACGGAGATCCAAACACGAGATGGCATACTTTGTGGAACAATGAAGATGGTCACAGCAAAAATAATCCGCCGTATTTTACGGTAACTTTTGACGGGGCTCAGGATATTCGGGGATTCTTTTATCAGAACCGTACATATCAGGGAAATGGCAGCCAGAATGGTGTTCCTGTGGAGTACAAAGCTGAGTTATACTCAGATGTGAACGGACAGAAGCTGATTGATACGGTAACCGGATTAACGAACATTACAACAGATAATCAGGGTAAAGTGACTGCGCTACAGTTCGGAAAGACGATCAGATCAGTACAGAGTATGAAAATCACATTTCTGAGAACGCTGGATAGTAATGGAGGAAACGGAAATAATGCCAAGTATGGTTCCTGTTCAGAATTCGGAGTCATTTATGCAGACAGTGGAACAGATGTAAATATCGGAGCAACAATTACTCCTATGACAGCAGCAGAATTTGTCGGACATATTGATGATATCGGCTCGGAATACGATATGGTGTTCATCGGCGATCAGAAAAAAAATGCAAACAGCCTGATTACGGGAAGTGGAGAGTACAGATATGCTCATGTAGGTGATTCAAAAAGTATTATTGCAAATAACAATCTTGCGAAAATGCTGGGTCAGCTTGATACAGATTATGCGCAGGGTTCATGGTCCGATGGGAAACTCCGGTACGCACCGCTCAGTACATACAATGAAGATGGATCCGGATATTTCCGCGGATCCGGAAATGATATAACAAAGCAGCAGTACAATTCACTGATGGATTTTGTAAAGAGTGGTTATCCGGTGGTGCTGGCATCCGGACTTGTAGATGGTGATAAGCCGAATGCAAAGGAAGTAGATTCTGCTTCGTATTATTACCAGTTCATAAAGGATGCACTGAAATATGAAAATGTAGCTACGAATAAAGAACTGGAAAGCGGAGCAAAAGATCTCAGCTTCTTTATGAATCTGGCAAAGCCGGTAATCAAATTTGATGAGAACGGAGGCAAACCGAAGGAACCGCAGCGGCTGGGAACTGCCGGCACATTCAAGACACCTGTGGATCTCAGTGATACAGGATATATTGACGGGGAGCTGAAATATACTTTTACGGTAGAAAATGATTCTGATGCAGCCCCGGCAACGACAACTTATGACTGTAAACTTTACCTGGATCTGAACTTTGACGGTAATCTTTCAAAGAAAGAATCGCAGGACAAATATATGGTCGTGCAGGATGAAGACGGAAATGTCCTTTCACAGAAAGATTATGGTAGCGGAGATATGCGTTATGAACTGAAGCTTGGAAAGAAATATACCGTTACCAGAAAAATTCCGTCAGATTACTATAAGCTGATTACCTGGAAACTGGAACTGACAAGCAACCGTAACACCTATATCCATACTTCTGAGATTGGCTATGCAAAACAGCAGAAACCGGATGGGGTTGCGAAACAGACGATCAATGTTCTGCAGCTTGTTCCACAGGATAATTCAGTAAATCGTTCAAATCCATGTACATGGACACTTGCGGATAGCAGCACTTTTAAGAATCTGATAGCCGGAGTGCAGGACTTCAATATCAATGTAATTTCCAGAAATGTTACAGACATTAATAATGGAAATGTTCTGGATAAAAACGGACAGAAAACAACCTTTGCAAATCTGCTGGATGATCAGCAGATGCTGATCATAGGATTCCAGGATGTGTATCAGGATATTTCCATAGATGCGGTGCAGGAGATCCTGAAATTTATCCGATCCGGAAAGAGTGTTATTTTTGCACATGACACGACTTCTTATATCAATACTGATCATCAAAAAATATACGGCCAGATCGCAAGGGACGGTTACAATTCAAATGGAACAGTAAACAGCGGCGGAAGCATTGGTCTTTATGACGACAGCTGGCTGTGGAATACTGCAAGAAATGAAAACTGGGGACTGTCGCTGAATACAATTCTCCGTTCGGTAGTAGGTATGGACCGCTATGGTATTACTTCTGATGCAACGATTGGAAATCAGACGGTTTCTGAACTGCTCAAAAAAGGCAAACCATTGTCAGATGGAAGTGTGGACTTTAAGACATTGCTTACGCTGGCAGGTGATGTGGCATATAAAAACGGTGATAAATCAAAGAGCTATGCACAGACACAGGGATATACAAATGCAATGTTGGACGGTAAAACGCTCGGTACGGGAGATACACTGACAACAAGGGCAACAAAGGTAAATGATGGTGCGATCACGCAGTATCCTTATGTGATTGGCGACAGTATTACCATTGCAGAGACACACGGACAGTATTATCAGCTTGGGATGGAGCAGGATCGAGATATCAATGATCAGAGCGATGGAATGAACGATGTGGTTGACTGGTATTGTCTGACGGATAACTATTATAATAATTCACCAAATGATGTTCGAAATAATTATTATCTGTACAGTAAGGGGAATGTTATTTATACCGGAGCAGGACATCGGCGGGTACAGAATGATGATGAAATCAAACTGTTTATCAATACGATCGTGGCAGCGGCAAACGTTACTGCGGTAAAACCGGAAGTAAACTTTGTAAAAACACTGAATCCGGCAGCAGAGACAGAGAGCACCAGATTTTATATGACAGACCAGACATCATGGGATTCTGATGAAGCAAATACACTGGAAGAAAATATGGATTTCTACATCAATGTCAGGGATTACAATATGGTAAGTGCTGATTTAAGTCAGGAAGAACTCGATAAACAGGAGATGACTGTTCAGTTTTACATTGAAGATGAAAATGGCAGTGTAGAAGACGGATGCCCGACCACGAAGAATGTATCTGATATTACAGCTCAGATCGGAAGTCTGAGCGGTTATGGAAATATCGGTACAATTGAGAGTGGCAGTGATGGCAAATTCCATCTGTCCCAGAACAGTGCCTACGCGTTGAAAGTTTCTGATATCGAACAGTATCTGCGAAACCAGAATGGCAGCAATGGATATAAAGAGTCCTGTAAGCTGTATGCGAAAGTTTCCAGTACTGTATATCTGTACGGTCAGGAACATACAAGTACCGTATGGTCATCCATCGACCTGAAACAGCGTCAGCTTTTCGAACTGGATTAAAGAATTATGGATGTTTCTCCGTAGTTTAGGGGAAACATCCATTTTTTGTCGAATGATTTTTCTTGATTTTTGAGTACAAAGCGTGCTATAATTCTTACATCTTAAATTCTAAGCCCGTCAGGGCATTCTAAAATGTTTCAATTCTGAAACAGAAACCCAATAAAGTGGAAATCTATTAAGATCTAATCAGACGAAAGGAAGCCTGCCTATGCAAACAAAACTTCAGAAATATTTTCCTATGCTCAGAAGCAGGGAGGAAATCTTGAGAGAAATTGATGAGAATGTGAAACTTACAGAACAATTTTATAGCTGGAGGGAGGCACAGAGACAGGAGTTTCTGGATTTTTGCACAGGAGTGCGTGGAATCAAAATGTTGTATGATTCTTTTTTTAAAGAAGTCATGAATCCGGAAACAGTGCCTGAGCGACTCGAAGAATTCCTTGGTATTCTTCTGAATCAAAAAGTAAAGATTATAGAAATCCTGCCGGGAGATTCCACGAGAATTGCAGATGAGCAGTCACTGCTGATCATGGACATACTGGTGCGCTTTGAAGATGGAACATATTGTAATGTGGAAG
>OLPF01002503.1_pt1 | contig 11795 bp, 8 predicted proteins | sample 1673121 | NCBI WGS metagenome assembly OLPF01 (sample SAMEA3136756, study PRJEB25190) | human gut metagenome | reverse complement strand
TGCGTTGCCGAGCGCATCCAGTCGGACGGCGTACAGGTATGTGGCGTGGGTGGTGAAATCGCGGACATCCAGCGCGGCGACGTTGCCCTGCGCGTCGAGATTCAGCCGGAAGACGGTGAACAATCCGCGGGAGTTGGCCATCGCCGAGCCGTACAGCGTGACCGAACCATCCGGGGAAGGCTGAGCGCCCGAAATGGTTACGACGGTTTTGGGCGCGCTGAGCGTCTTCCGATAGAGCACGTTGTTCTGCGCGTCCATGCGGATGATCTGCTCAATTTTGTAATCCGCAAGCGGCGCGGTGCAGACGACGAGGCCGCCGTCCGAATCAAACGCGACGGTATCGTTAAACCCGCCGATATAGGGTGATTGAACGGCCTGTTCGGAGCGCAGCGCGCCCGCGTTTGAAAAGGTGCGCAGAATCATGCGTGCGCTTTCGCCGCTATCCGCGCGAGGCCGGTCAACCGTGAGGACGCGCAATGTGCCGTCCGCCAAAAGGGCGCTGCCAAGCATCGAATAGCGCAGAGCGGGATCGAGCGCGTAATCCACCTTCAAACGCCCCTGCCAATCCAAAAGCTGGAGGGCGCAGGCCGTGTCCGTTTCATAGAGAAAGGCGATTCCGAAATTCATAAGCCGGACGGAATGACGATGATCCATCAGTTGGAGCAGCGGAGACGGCCCGCTTCCGGTCAGACGGACGAACAGGCGGCCGAGCGTCGGGTCGCCGTGATCGGCCAGCACATAGCCGTAACAGGCTTCGCTCATCAGGAATGTCGAGAACAACCGCCAATCGCCGTCGTTGTCAAACTGTCGGCTGAATATGGGCTGGCCGTTTTGAAACAGAATGATGGAGGTTGGAACGGTTCCGTCGTTCATCGTGCTGTCGTGGTGAATGAGAAACAAACCGGGTTGAATGAGCGTGATCCGCGCCATGGCGGAATTCGGAATTTCGTAGGGCGCGAGGTCGATCTGCGCGCAGGCCGCAGCGGAAAGAAGCACCAGGGCGAGCAGCGCGGAGGCGAAAAAACGCCGTTTTGTCAGCATGAAAAAACCTCCCTGTATAGGGTCTATATATTTTTGGCGGCGCGGAAAAAGCTATATTCCGCCGTTGGTCAGCGTCAGCCCCGGATTGTCGCAGACGGGCAGAGCGTCAAAGGGGACGACGGCGATGGGGTGCTTGTAATCTTGAGTGACTGCGTATGCGTTGCCGAGCGCATCGAGTTTGACGCTGTACAGATACGTGGCGCGGGTGGTGAAATCGCGGACATCCAGCGCGGCGACGTTGCCCTGCGCATCGAGATCCAGCCGGAACACGGCGAAGTATTTTCGGGCGGTTCGGGTCGCCGTGCCGTAAAGCGTGGTCGAGCCGTCGTCGCGCAAAAGGGCGCAGTTGACGCGGACGTTGATATCCGCCGCCTTGAGCATTTTGGTGAAAAGCGGGCGGCCTGCCGCATCCGAACGGGCGAGAAAGAATTGCGAGGGCTCCGTCAGCGCGTGGGATTCTGTATAGGAGAGCATGCCGCCGTCGGGCGAAAACGCGCCGTATGTGGTGGAGCTGTCGGACGGCAGAGGAATATGGACGGCGGAAAGCGGTTCGCCGTCCGCGCTGACGCGCAGATGATTCAGCGCATGGCGGCCTTGCGAAATGTCGATATCCGGCGCGATATAGGCGACGCTCTTGTCGGCAAGCACCGTAAAGCCGCCGTAGGTTGCGGCGTGAAGCGGCGAAACCGGCGTAGAAGCCAGCAGAATGCCATCCCAATCAAAGCGATTGACGGCATACGCGCCGCCCTCCCAGCTCAAATTGCAGAGCCAGCCGAGCAAAGCGGCATAGCCGGTGAGATCGCCTTGAACGGAAAAGCCCTCAGAGAGTGCGCCGTCTTCCAAAAGCTGAAAACGGATGAAATTGGAATGGCTTTCGGTGGTTAAAATGCCGTATCGGTTTGCATCCGCAACAAAGAGCCGATAGCTGAGGGTTTCGCTGTCGGCTGTATGATCCGGCAGGCGCTGCTCGAATACCGTTTGCCCGTGGTCAAGCAGGACGAGCGCCGTTTTGAGTTTGCCGCCGTTCAGCGGACTGTCGTGAAGAAGCAGATAGACCTCCGGCGCGAGAATTTCGACCTCTGTGCCGGATGCGCTGGGCACTTCGTAGGGCTTCAAATTGATCTTCGCGCAGGCCGCAGAAGATAGAAGCGTCAGCATAAACAGCAGCGCCCCGAAGAGACGGCGTTTGGCCAGCATGAAAAAACCTCCCTGCATGTTGTCTATACTTATAAGACGATATACAGAGAGGAAAATTTCAGGATTTTATGAAATTTTTGAAAAATAAAGGCGGAAAGCCCGGAAACCTCGGGTTTCGGGTGGGGATTGGGGCAAAGCTCCGGCGTTTTCTCATTCCCCGATCATCAGCAGCTCGACCATCTTCGTGCAGCGATCCATGCTCTCTGCCGCGATATGCTCATACGGGCCGTGGAAAGCGAAGCCGCCGGTGCAGAGGTTCGGCGTAGGCAGACCCATGTAGGACAGGCGGCAGCCGTCCGTGCCGCCGCGCACCGCCTCGATAAACGGCTTCATGCCCGCCGCCTCGCAGGCGCGCTTGGCGTTTTCAATCAGCTCCATGTGGTCGGTCAGCTTTTCAGCCATGTTATAATAGCTGTCCTTGAGCCGGAGGGTGACGACGCTGCGGCCGTATTTTTCATTGATGACCTTTACGACGTGCTCCATCAGCTTCTTGCGCGCCTCGAACGTCGCGCGGTCGTGGTCGCGGACGATGTAGTGCAGCTCGGCGTGCTCCACGTCGCCCTTCATATCGCACAGGTGGAAGAAGCCCTCGTAGCCCTCCGTCAGGCGGGGAATATCCCCGGCGGGGAGCAGCGCGTTGTATTCCATGGCGACCAGCGCCGCGTTAATCATCGTATCCTTGGAAGAGCCGGGGTGTACGCTCAGGCCGTCGAAATGCAGCTCCGCCGAACAGGCGTTGAACGTCTCGTAAGCGATTTCGCCCTCTTCGCCGCCATCCAGCGTGTAGGCGCAGTGCGCGCCGAACTTGGCCACGTCGAAATGGTCAACGCCCGCGCCGATTTCCTCATCCGGGGTGAAGGCGATGCAGAGTTTGCCGTGCGGGGCGTTGGCGGCGAGGATGTTTTCCAGCGCGGTCATAATTTCCGCGATGCCGGCCTTGTCGTCCGCGCCGAGCAGGGTGGTGCCGTCCGTGGTGATGAGCGTCATGCCGGCCAGCTTTTTCAGGCCGGGGAACGCCGCGGGGCTGAGCGTTTCGCCGCTTCCGGCCAGAAGCACGTCGCCGCCGTCGTAATGCTCGATGATCTGCGGCTTCACGTTTTCGCCGGAGCAATCCGGCGCGGTGTCGAGATGGGCGATGAAGCCGAGCGCGGGCTTCTGCTCGCAGCCCGCCGTCGCGGACAGCCAGCCGTAGACGATGCCGTTTTCGTCAACGTGGACGTTTTCAAGGCCGAGGGCCTTCAGCTCATCGACGAGGATGTTCGCCAGATCGTACTGGCGCATGGAGCTGGGGACGGTGGCGCTGTCCGGGTCGGAGGTGGTGTAGACCGAAACATATTTGAGCAGACGTTCGTAAGCGCGCATGAAAATCGCTCTCCTTTATGATTGATAGATGTATTATAGCAGGTTTTGGGGAAAAGCGAAAGCCGCCCGGCCATCAAAAACCGGGCGGCTTTTATCGCGGGGAAGCGGTTACCCCAGTCCCACCATGCTCATCACCAGCACGAGCAGCGGGAGGGTCACGCCGCTGATCAGGGTGGAGACGATGGTCGCGTGGGAGGCGGTCATGTCCTCGGGCGTGTAGATATCGGAAAGCATGCTGCAATTTCCGGCAATCGGCATCGCGGCGACGATGACGCACAAGCCCGCGAGCATGCGGTTGATCGGCATGATGAGCGCCAGACCGATGAACACCAGCGGCATGACGATCAGACGCAGGAAGGTGACGCGGTACAGGCGCGGATTAGTGAACGCGGCGCGTATATCGCTGTGCGCGAGGGAAGCGCCGATAATCATCATCGCCATCGGGGTGTTGATGGAGCCGATGGAGGCCAGCGCGCTTTCCACCGGGTCGGGCAGCCGCCAGCCGGTCAGACCGAAGAACAGCGCAATCAGCGCGGAGATCACGCCGGGGTTGACCAGCTGCCGGAGGTTGATGTCGCCGCTGCCATCGAGCAGCATGACGCCGTAGGTGAACACGAGAAAGTTGAACACCAGCAGGAACATCGAGAGCATCGCCACGCCCTCCACGCCATAGAGCGCCTGAATGATCGGGATGCCCATGAACGCCAGATTGGTGAACACGAGCAGAAGCTGATCGAGGTTGCGCTCTTCCTTCGGCGTGGGCACGATGCGCACGAGCACCGCCGCCAGCGCGATCATCAGCGCGAAAAACGCGACGCTCACGCCGAGGGCAACGAGCATGCTGCCGGGCGCGCCGCCGCTTTGCAGCACCGACGAAACGATGCAGCAGGGGAACGCCGTGCTCAGCACCAGCGAGGAGAGCCCGCGCCGGAAGGATGGCGAAATCAGCCCCGCCCGTGCGGAAACATAGCCCGCAAACATCATGGCGAACAATGTAATCATCTGAAAAATGATGCCGGAAACAGCCATAGAATATTCCTCCGTGTTTTTGAATGAAAATGCGCAGTCGGGTCACGTGCGCTGAAAAGAAAAAACCGCGGACATGCGGCGGAAGGAAAGCGGCCTTTGGCCGCGCCGCTTATTGTACACCCGTCCGGAACGGTTGTAAAGTTTTTCTTTTTGTGATATTCTATTTTATATTCTTGATTGGATTGTGGAGGCAACAAAATGGGCTATCAGGCGCTGTATCGCCGCTATCGTCCGGCGCGGTTCGAGGATTTTGTGGGGCAGGAGGCTGTGATCAAAACGCTGCGCAGCCAGATCACGAGCGGGCGCATCGCGCATGCGTATCTGTTCTGCGGCACGCGCGGCACGGGCAAAACCTCGACGGCGAAGGTGTTCGCGCGCGCGGTCAACTGCGAACACCCGGAGAACGGCGATCCCTGCGGCACGTGCGACACCTGCCGGGCGCTGGCGGAGGAAAACAGCCTCGATATTCTGGAAATCGACGCGGCCAGCAACAACGGCGTGGACGAGATCCGTGATTTGCGCGAAAAGGTGAAATACCCGCCGCAGACGGGGCGCTATCGCGTGTATATCATCGACGAGGTGCACATGCTCTCGCAGGGCGCGTTCAACGCGCTGCTCAAGACGCTGGAAGAGCCGCCCGCCTACGTCGTGTTCATTTTGGCGACGACGGAGCCGCAGAAGCTCCCGGCGACGATCCTTTCCCGCTGTCAGCGGTTCGATTTCGGGCGGATTCCCGCGCACCAGATCATCGGGCGGCTGCGCGTCGCGCTGGAGGAAGGCCATATTCAGGCCGAGGACGCGGCGCTTTCCCGCATCGCCCGCGCGGCGGAGGGCGGCATGCGCGACGCATGGTCGATCATGGACATGTGCCTTTCCTACGCGCAGGAGGAGGACGGCGGGCTGACGGAGGCGCTCGTGCTTCGGGTGCTTGGCGCGGCGGATAAGAGCTTCCTGTTCGCGTTCGCGGATCGGCTGATTGATTCGGACGCGGCGGGCGCGCTGGCGCTGATTGACGAGATGATGCGCAAGGGGCGCGAGGTGCAGGTGTTTGTGCGCGATGTGAGCGCCCATCTGCGCGCGCTGATGCTGGCGGATATCTGCGGCGAGGAACAGCTCAGCGGCCTTTTGGAGGTCACGCGGGAGGACGCGGCGGAATATGTTGCGCAGGCAAAGCGCACGTCGCACACGCGGCTGATGCGGATGCTCGATCTCTTTCTGGCAAGCGAAACGGATATGAAGTGGGCGGCACAGCCGCGCTTTGCGCTGGAAACGGCCGCGCTTCGCGCCTGCGTGCCGGAGGAAAGCATGCAGGTGGAGGCGCTCGTCGCCCGTGTGGACGAGCTGGAGCGCAAGCTGCGCGAGGGCGTAGTGGCGGCTGCGCCCGCCCGGAAGCAGGCGGCCGCCGCGCAGGTGGCCGATACGCCGGACGACGCGCAGGGAGAAGCCGCGCCGCCCCCCGCGAAGGAAGCGCCGAAAGGTCCCGCGCCGGATGCGGAACGCATCTGGCAGGAGGCCATGCGGCAGGCCAAGCAGAAGCCGCAGCTCTTCGGCATGCTCAAATTCGGGCGGCTCGTCTCCGGCGAGAACGGGCTGTTCACCGTGGTCTATCCCAAGGCGATGGGCGCGGCCTATGTGAAGATGCTGAGCATCCCGGAGAAGAACGAGGAGGTGGCGGGCTATCTGACGCAGGCGGCGGGCTACCCGTGCACGTTCCGCGCGGCGATCGAGGGCACGGTGCAGGAATCGGACAAGGCGATCCTCAGCGCGCAGGAGGAAGCCAGAAAGCAGGCGGAAAACAGCCTGAACAAGGTATTCGATATGTTCGGACGGGAAAACGTGCGCGTCAAGGATGAATAAAAAGGCATGAAAACGGGCGCGTTATCGGTTTTTGGACGATGAAAAACGCTTTGCTGCGCATTTGTTTTGTAAAAAATACAAAGATGACGCGGAATTATTGTAATTTCGTTGACTCTCCGGCGGGTCAGGTGTAAGATATCCTCATTCCAACGAACAACCTGTGGATAGACCCGATGGGGTCGGGAGGACAGCGCAATGAAGAAAATGCTGATTTTGGCCATGACGATGGCGATGGTTCTGCTCGCGGCGGCGGGCGTTTGCGAAACCCTGCGCGTGGGCATGGAGTGCAACTACGCGCCGTATAACTGGACGCAGAGCGACGCGAGCGAAAACGCCGTGGCGATTGCGGCGGGCGGCTACGCGGACGGCTACGATGTGCGCATCGCGAAGATCATCGCCGATCAGCTCGGCATGGAGCTGGAAATCGTCAAGACCGAGTGGGACGGCCTGACCCCGGCGCTGCTCTCCGGCAACATCGACGTGATTATCGCGGGCATGAGCCCGACCGCCGAGCGCCGGATGACCATTGACTTTACGGATTCCTACTACGACACGGAGCTGACCGTCGTGGTTCGCAAGGACAGCGCGTTTGCCGGCGCGAAGAGCCTGGCCGACCTGGCGGGCGCGAAGATCACCGGCCAGATGAGCACGTTCCACTATGACATGATCGACCAGATCGAGGGCGCGGTGAAGATGCCCGCGATGGAGACCTTCCCGACGATGATCGTTGCGGTTTCCTCCGGCGCGATTGACGGCTATGTGGCCGACCGCCCCGGCGCGGTCTCCGCGACCTCCGCGAACGCGGATCTGACGTACATCACCTTCGACGAGGGGCAGGGCTTCACCGTCTCCCCGGACGACGCGCAGATTGCCGTCGGCGTGAAGCAGGGCAGCCCGCTGAAGGCGCAGATCAACGAAATCCTCGCCGGGATTTCCGCCGAGGAGCGCAACGCCATCATGGACGCGGTTGTGCTCGATCAGCCGCTGAGCGAGTAACCGAAGGGAATAAAGGACTGTCGGGCAGCCGGCAGCCTTTTTACGCGCCATGGGGGGAGAACGTTGGGGCGCTGCCCCAAGCCCTGCCAAGAACCTGAGGTTCTTGGATTTCCCACTTTGTTTATCGCTGCGCGATAAACGGAGGAAAAGAAGTTTCTTATTAAATAAACCCTCTGCGAAGCAGATGGTAATGGAAGGTGCAGGGAACTCAGTTCCCTGCCGGGGTTCGGGGCGGCGCCTCGACGTACCCCAAAGGAGAAAACAAAATGCCGAACGCTTCTACATCCTTCTTTGGCTGGGTAGCCTTTTTGCTGGAAAAATACGGGATGCTGTTCCTGCGCGGAACGGGCATGACCCTGCTGATTGCGCTGACGGGCACGGCGCTGGGCTTCGCGCTCGGCCTGCTGGTGGCCATCATCCGCACCATCGCCCTGCCGGAGAAGAAGAAAACCGGCTCGAACGTCGGCGTGACCCTCCGGCGCGGGCTGCTCAGGCTGGCGCAGCTCCTGATGAACGTCTACATTCAGGTGTTTCGCGGCACGCCGATGATCGTGCAGGCCGTCGTGATCTACTACGGCGCGCAGTACGCGGGTGTGTACATGGATACGACCTTCGCGGCCATCTTCATCATCTCCATCAACACCGGCGCGTATATGGCCGAAATCATCCGCGGCGGCATCGTCTCCGTCGATAAGGGGCAGTTCGAGGCGGCGCACGCCATCGGCATGACCCACTGGCAGACCATGACGACGGTGGTTCTGCCGCAGGCCATCCGCAACATTCTCCCCTCCGTGGGCAACGAGCTGATCGTCAACATCAAGGATTCCAGCGTGCTCAACGTCATCTCCGTCTCCGAGCTGTTCTTCCAGGCGAAGAGCGCCGCGGGCACGTATTACCGCTACTTCGAGGTCTATTTCATCATCGCGGTGATCTACCTCATCCTGACGCTGAGCGTCAGCGCCATCCTGCGCGCGGTGGAAAAGAAGATGGACGGCCCGGATAACTACGTCATTCATGGCTCGCAGAGCGACAGCCGCGCGAATATCAAGGTATCCGTCGAAAACGAAAAGGAGGCCGTCAAGGGATGGAACGTGTGATTGAGGTCAGGGGCATCAAAAAGGCCTTCGGTGACCACGAGGTGCTGCGGGGCGTGGATTTCGCCGCCAACAAGGGCGAGGTGACCTGCATCATCGGCTCCTCCGGCTCGGGCAAATCGACGCTGCTGCGCTGCATCAACCTGCTCGAAACGCCGGACGAGGGGCAGATTCTCTACCACGGCGAGGATATTCTCTCCGGCGCGGTCAACATGCCGCGCTACCACGCCAAGGTCGGCATGGTCTTTCAGCAGTTCAACCTGTTCGGCAACATGGATGTGCTGAACAACTGCGTCACCGGCCAGATGAAGGTGCTGCACCGCACCCGCGAGGAGAGCGTTGAAAACGCGATGAAGTACCTCGAAAAGGTCGGCATGTCCGCCTACATCAACGCCAAGCCGCGCCAGCTCTCCGGCGGGCAGAAGCAGCGCGTCGCCATCGCCCGCGCGCTGGCGATGGACCCGGAGGTCATCCTTTTCGACGAGCCGACGAGCGCGCTCGACCCGGAGATGGTCGGCGAGGTGCTCTCCGTCATGCAGAAGCTCGCGCAGGAGGGGCTGACGATGCTGGTCGTCACCCACGAGATGAGCTTTGCCCGCGCGGTGGCCAGCGAGGTCGTGTTCATGGATCAGGGCGTGATCTGTGAGCACGGCGACCCCAAGGACGTGCTCGGCGCGCCGAAGACCGAAAGGCTCAAGGCGTTTCTGGCGAGTATGCTGTAAAAGCGAATACACGGCGCTTTCCCGAAAAACGGGAGGGCGCTTTTTTTGCATGACGATCAATGCGCCCGTTATCGGAATTTTTGCAAAATTTCGAATTCCGGATTCGTGAAGAACCGAATAAAACAGATTGAAAAAAGAATGTCGATATGCTATGATGTCCATATCCATTTTGTCGGCTGCATATAGGAAAACAATGAACCGAAGGAAAGGCAGAAAGCGATGAACAGGAAGATTTGGAAGGCGCTGGGCATAGCGGTCTGCATGCTGGCGCTGGCGGCGCCGCGCGCCATGGCGGAGACGCATAGGGTCGGGTCAGAGAAGCAATTTAAGGATGCGGTTGAAGCGATTAACAAACCCGGCAACACAAAAAACGAGATCATTTTGACGCAGAGCTTCACCTTGAAAGGCAACTATATATTGACCAACAGCAAGACGACGACCATCAAGACGACGACCATCAAGGGCGAAGGTCATACGATTACCGTTGAACCGAACGCAGGAATTACGGTGACAGGAGAAAAAAATGTCCTGAATTTGGGCGAGGAAGGTTACGACAAAAAGCTGACGATTGACGGAGATACAGGGGTTGCCTTTATAACTGTATCAGGAGGGGCAACCGCGAATATGAACAAAAATGTGACGCTGCAAAATAGGAAGTCTATGATCAACGCCTGCGTAGTGATTATGGGTTCAGATCCAGTTACGGGTTCGAAGTCAGTTTTTAACATGTATGGCGGCGTAATTGAAAAGTGTAGCCGCGCAGTAATGGTTAATAAAGAAGCGACATTCAATATGTCTAGCGGTGAGATTCGAAATTGCGTAAGCATGAATGATGGCGGCGGTTTGTATGCGGACAATTCAACCATCAACATCACCGGCGGCACAATCAGCGGATGTGAGGGAAGATGGGGCGGCGGTTTGTATGCAACAAATTCTTCAAAAATCACCATCACCGGCGGCACAATCAGCGAATGTACGGCAGGTATGGGTGCGGGCGGCGGTTTGTATGCAACAAATTCTTCAGAAATCACCATCAGCGGCAGCACAATCAGCGAATGTAAGGCAAGTTTAGGTGCGGGCGGCGGTTTGTATGCAACAAATGGTTCAATCATCAATATCGACAGAGGCACAATCAGCGGATGTGAGGCAGGTGCGGGCGGCGGTTTGTATGCGGACAAATCAACCGTCACCATCAGCGGCGGCGCAATCAGCGAATGTTCGGCAACGATAAATAATGGCGGTGGTTTGTATGCAACAAATTCTTCAAAAATCACCATCAGCGACGGCATCATCAGCGGATGTGAGGGGGTACTGGGCTGCGGTTTGTATGCAACAAATTCTTCAGAAATCACCATCAGTGGCGGCACCATCAGCGGATGTACGGGGTTACGGGGCGGCGGTTTATATGCAAATAATTCAACCGTCACCATCACCGGCGGTACAATCAGCGGATGTAAGGTAGGTGCGGGCGGCGGTTTGTTTGCAACAAATTCTTCAGAAATCACCATCAGAGGCGGCACAATCAGCGAATGTAGTACTACGTTAGATTCAGGTAAGGGCGGCGGTTTGTATGCGGAGAATTCAACCATTACCATCAGCGGCGGCACAATCGAAAACAACGAAGCAGCACGTGGCGGCGGCGTGGCGCTGACCGACTCAACGGTTAAAAAAGATGAAAAACCGATAAGAAACTGGACGGTCGTTGGCAATAAAGCGTATAAAACCGGCGGCGGTATTTGGTTGGGTGAAAAGGTGGAATGGGATATTTCCGACAGAACAAAGCAGATTTACAACAATCAGGCAATAGAACAAGGAGCAGATATTTTTCTGGAAGGGGGTAATTCTGCAATCACACTGCCCGACGCCGCGAACATGGGCGCGACCTATCGCGACAGCGGCATAAACATTGACGGCTGGTATAAGGACGACAACCCGCGATATACGCCCTCTGAAAGCGGTCAGGTGGTGGAAGCAAACAAGCTGCTAAACGGCGGATTGTCGCTCGTCGCTTCGTATAAAGCAATCCCGGTGCGCATCGAAATCGACGCGAACGGCGGCGAAGGCGGAAGCGTCAGCCAAACGGTGCAAAAGGGCACGAACGTCACTCTCGAAGCGCCCACAAAGGAAGGGCATCTGTTCAAGGGCTGGAAGGACGAGAAGGGGAACAGCTATCCGGCCGGAGAAGACGGAAAAGTCAACATCACCGTCACGGGCGATATGACGCTCACGGCGGAGTGGAAAAAGCTCCCCAGCGCGGAAAACCTGCCGAAGACGGGCGACGAAAGCCCCGTTCTGCTTTGGGGCGCGGCGCTGGCGGTTTCCGCGGCGGCCTGCTTCATGCTCAGACGCAGGAAGTAAATCAGAAACAATGGGGGAGAAAACGCAAATTCTGCGTATAATGCGGGCGCTGCGTTTTTCTCCTTCCGTCTGCCTTTCGGCAGCCAACCTTCGGCGTTTTCATCGGCTGATTCCGCCACAGGCGGCGCCGATTTCAAAC
>OLPF01002502.1_pt1 | contig 11797 bp, 10 predicted proteins | sample 1673121 | NCBI WGS metagenome assembly OLPF01 (sample SAMEA3136756, study PRJEB25190) | human gut metagenome | reverse complement strand
ACCAAATTCTGTAACTGCTTTAGGAGTACAGCTTGGGGATAGTGTAACCTTACATACCCCTGCTGGAGATCGGACATTTACAATCTCTGGCTTTGGCACAGATGATGAAAGCTATTATAAAAATCAGACTTATTTGATAGGCTCTTATCTGACACAAAGTGCATTTACTTCTGTTATGGCACAAAACGGAGTAACAAACAATGAGTTGACTTATTATGTGCAGTTTGAAAGTGCAGCGAAAGCGGCAAATGCAATAACAGAACTACAGACACAGTACCAATTATCCGATGGGAGTATTTCTGAAAATACCGGCGTTATGGGCATGACTGGGCAAAGCAACAATACAGCGATGCAGAGTATGTACGGATTGGCAGCAATTCTATTTGTTTTAGTGTTGTTGGCAGGAATATTGATGATTTCTGGCAGTATGAATAGCATCATTGCGCAACGAACTCAATTTTTTGGAATGTTGCGTTGCATTGGTGCAAGTCGTCAACAAATTATCCGCTTTGTCCGTTTGGAGGCATTGAACTGGTGTAAAACCGCGGTACCTATTGGAGTGTTTTTTGGAACAATAATTAGTTGGATTATTTGTGCCACACTTCATTATGGAATTGGTGGAGAATTTTCTACAACGCCAGTCTTTCAGATCAGCCCTGTTGGACTTATCAGTGGCGTAGTTGTTGGAGTGGTAACAGTATTTTTAGCAGCACAATCCCCAGCAAAGCGGGCTGCTAAAGTTTCACCCATATCTGCGGTTTCTGGCAATGTAGATAATAAATCTTCTGTTAAACACGCTATCAAGTTTAGCTTAGGAAAAATTGATAATTCACTTGGCATACATCATGCGGTTGAAAAAAAGAAAAACTGGTTTCTGATGACGGCTTCCTTTGCACTGACTATTATGCTGGTTTTTTCTTTTTCTGTAATTTTAGATTTTGCAAAGCAACTTGTTCCATCGTTGAGTGTCACATCAGCCGATATAGCATTATCCAGTTATGCAAATAAAATGGATATTGAGCGCAGCCTGGTCGATGAAATCAAAAAAATAGATGGGGTTGCAAATGCTTATGGAAGTAGCTATGTAGAAAACATTCCTGCAACATCTTCAAGAGCAGGAATAGACCATATCAATATTGTTTCTTATGATGATACACTTCTGGATTACTCAAAAGGTAGTATTGCTCAGGGATCATTAGATACAGTTTACGGGAACAGTAACAAAGTGGCAACCGTATTTAATAGAAACAATTCCTTGCACATCGGTGATACCATCCAGTTTGCAGGCGAAGAAGTTGAGATTACTTGCGCTCTATCACAAGGGTTATTCGGAGATGATTTGATTATTATTTGCTCACAGGAAACATTTGACCGTATCATGGGCGGTACAAAGTATGGGCTTATTGGAATTCAGTTAGATTCAAACGCTACTGAAGAAACAATAGCAGAAATTAGAAGTCTTGAAAACGATGATATTATCATTACAGATCAGCGTGAAGGCAATAAACAAAATAATGCTACATATTGGGCTGCACGAATTGTTTGTTATGGCTTCTTAGCTATTATCGGAGTTATTTCGCTGTTTAATATCGTCAATAGTATCTCTATGAGTGTATCTGCACGAATTAAGCAGTATGGTGCAATGCGAGCTGTTGGTATGGATAATAGGCAGCTTAAACGAATGATTTCTGCGGAAGCGTACACCTATGCAATTTCTGGTTTGATAGTTGGATGTGGTATTGGACTTCCTCTTAATCGATTTTTATATAATCGTCTAATTACACATTATTTTGGAATTGAGTGGAGTTTTCCTAACCTCTGGTTTGGAAGTATCGTTGCCTTTATCTTCATATCTGCCATTGTATCTGTCTACGCTCCGTCAAAACGGATACGGAATATGGAAATTATCGAAACAATCAATGAATGGTAATAGCCATTAGTTTTGATAAATTTTATTGATATATTGACAAATAATGTAAAATAATCTATTATATAGATGACCGATATATAGAGCGCCGATATATAACTTATTCTAAGAAGGGGGTGGACCAGATGGCTATTGAAAGAGCATTGGTTTCAGGAAGTATGGCAATGCTTGTAATGAAACTTTTGTCTGAAAAGGATATGTATGGATATGAGATGATCGACACATTGAGGCAAAAATCTCAGAATGTATTTGAGCTGAAGGCAGGAACTCTTTATCCATTGTTGCACAGCTTGGAAGAGAAAGGACTATTGACAGTATATGAACAGGATGTAGCTGGAAAGACCAGAAAGTATTATAGCCTTACCAGACAGGGAAGAGGATTCCTGGAAAAGAAAATAGAGGAATGGAAAGAGTATTCTGCAGCAGTGACCAATGTGCTTATACTGGAGGTGTGAATTATGGATGAATATCTGAAATTATTGCTGGAACAGATTCGCTGCACAAAAGCCAGACCATACATAAAACAGGAACTGCAGGATCATATGGAGGATCAGATTGCGGAAAACATGAAGGCAGGCATGGATCATGAACAGGCAGAGAAGGAAGCCGTCAGAGACATGGGGGATCCTGTGGAAACAGGAATCTCCCTTGACAGTATCCACAGACCTCAAGCTGCATGGAAACTTTTGGGAATGATTATACTTATCAGCATTGCAGGTGTTCTGATACATGCAGGGATTTCCGGAAAAGCCAGTGAGAATGCGGTAGCCGGTTCTGACAGATATGTGTTTCATGTTATGATCGGGCTGGCTGTCATGATGATTTTGTATCTGCTGGACTATACCGTACTGGCAAAATTTTCAAAAATAATTGCAGCTGTTTTATTGTCCGCCTGTTTGCTGGTTATATTGGAAGGAGGCCAGGTAAACGGAGCAAGGATTTTTATATCACTGCCAGGAGGCAGAAGAGGCATGGATGTACAAAAACTGATGCTGTTTTATGTCCCCATATATGGGGCAATTTTATATAAATATCATGGGTGGGGATATAAGGGACTGGTAAGAGCAATCTTATGGCTGATTGCTCCAGTAATATTAGTTTACAGCCTGCCGGCACTCAGGACAGCTTGTGTGATGCTGGTAACTATGCTGACTATGTTGACGATCGCAATCAAAAAGGACTGGTTTACTGTCAGAAAGAAAAGAACTATCTGTGGAATCTGGGCTGTGTTTTTGACCGCGCCCATAGCAGCTTTCCTGGGTATGTACCTGAGAAACAGGCTGGCGGAATATCAAATTGCGCGCATACAGGCGATGTTTTCCAGCGGTAGCGAAACAGATTATCTCACAAAAATGTTGCATTCACTTTGGAGACAAAATAAGCTGATCGGGAAAAGCAAATCAGATGTAACGGGAATCCTGCCAGCATTTAATGCGGATTACATTCTGACCTATCTGTCATCTGTATATGGAATAATTGCAGCTATACTTTTGTGCTGTGTTCTTGCGGTTCTGATTTTTGCAGTCTTTAACACTGCGTTGCGACAGAAAAATCAGCTGGGTATGATGATGGGATGCGGGTGCGGAATTGTATTTCTCATCAGTTTTTTGATAAATGTCCTTGAGAATCTTGGCGTATTTCCGCAATCAATAACATTTCTTCCGTTTTTTTCAGCCGGAGGAAGCTGTATCATAATTTCTTATGGACTCATGGGGATCGTGCTGAGTACTTACAGGTATAAGAATATTTATCCGCGACATCCTGAAACAGGCTTTATGTCCATTAATTCTAAGGTAAAAAAAGTATCATAATATTATGTTAAATAAAACCAATCAAAAACGCTGAGAATTGCTCCCAGCGTTTTTGATTGGTTTTATTTTGGACAGCTTTCTGCATTCGGCACCAGCTGTTTGCGGAACTGTGAAGGGGAAATGCCACACTGTTTTCGGAAAAAGCGGCTGAAATATAATGGATTCTCGTACCCGACCAGGTTGACTATTTCTGTGATATTATAATTGGTCGTTTCCAGAAGCATTTTTGCATTGGTAAGCCTCAGAGACTGCACGTATTGAGCAGGTGTAGTATTGGCATACTGACGGAAGTTCTGGATGAACCAGCTGATACTCATATTGTGGGAAACAGCATAGTCCTCAATACTTATAGGTTTATTATAATGCATCCGAAAGTACTGTGCAGCCTGTTCCATATCGTTCATGTTCTGAAGGTTCTTTTTACGTGGCTTTTGCAGTGCTATTCTATGGAGGCTGATCAGGAGAATCGTGAAATAATTTATCAGCATCTCCTCGTAATCAATTCGCTGCAGATTCAGTTCCTCGATCATAGACATAAATAGATTTTTGTACTCAATGGAGATACCGGTATAAATAATGCGGGTATCGTCGGCAATCCCATATCTTCTCAGAAAGTTCTTTACATTATTTCCAGTAAAGTGAACCCAGTAAACTTCGGTCTGATCCGCTCCATAATAATAGCGTTGTTCCTCACGTGGACGGTAGAGTACCATATTGCCGGCTTCTACAACAGTAGGTTTTCCATCAAAATAAAAATGTGCCCGTCCGGATGCGATGTAAAGAAGCTGATAATCAAGCCGGCCTTTCGGGCGGTGGGTAGGAAGCTTTTCTACGGTGTATAGATGATAAGTACCGCAGCTTCCAATAAACAGGGGATGTTTTTTATCCATAAAATCAACCCTGGATTTGTGATAGTATGCTGATAATGTATACAAGTAATGTCTTCCTTGTTATATTGCACAAAATACAACAATATGAATTGTGCAATTTTACGATTCTACAAAATATTGTTAAAAAATAGTTGGCTATTATGTAAAAGTATAACATTTTGTGCATGTTTTGGCGAATGTTGTTTATGTATTTTTTTATAATAAAAAAGTATAATGATAGTACGACAAAAGCAAAATATCTGGGATTTGCTTTTTATTATCAATTTCAGGAAAAGAAATATAGGATGAAAGTTCCGAAAAAGTCATTGGATAAAGTAAAGAAGAAAGTCAGGAAACTTACGAGCCGCAAGTGGAGCGTGAGTAATTCATACAAAGCGAAAAAGATAGCAGAGGTAGTAAGAGGATGGATTAATTACTTTAAAATTGGCTCAATTCTTACAGTAAGCCGAAAACTTGATACAGTAATCAGGTATAGATTCAGGATGTGCATATGGAAACACTGGAAAAATCCAAAAACCAGATATAAAAATTTGGTAAAACTGGGTATTAGTAAAAAGAATGCAAGGTGTGCGGCGGGATTTCATGGATATGCCCGAGTGTGCCGTACAAAAACTGTTTGTTATGCGATGTCAAATGCACGTTTGAAGAAATTTGGTTTACTCTCAGCCGAGGAATATCTTTGTAAAGCGAGATGTCAAGTTAACTGAACCGCCGGATGCGGAACCGCATGTCCGGTGGTGTGAGAGGTCGGCGGCAAAAGCCGTCTCCTACTCGATCAAACCAGCTCCGTTATACCAGGGAGGAAAATATCTCCTGTGTGGGAGGCAGCATTTATCCCAACATGTTGTGTGCACACCCTCCGTTCCAGATCGATGGGAATTTTGGCTTTGCAGCTGCAGTTGCAGAGATGCTTATCCAGAGCAGGAAAGGGCATATCCTGTTACTTCCGGCACTTCCGGATGAATGGAAAGACGGAAATGTCCGAGGAATGAAGGTACAGGGTGACATCACAGTTGATTTTGAATGGAGAGAGGGCAGGATACACAGGGTTCGCCTCTGTTCTTCCTGTGAGCAGAAAGTAACGTTGGAATGTAATGGAATTTCAAAAACAGTATTTTTAAGACCTGATGGGACAGAGGATATGATTTTTGATTGATCTGTCCTGAGGACCTGGAAATCATAGACAGTGGTAAGTAATGGGGTACAATAAAATACAGCCAATCGATTTTGCCAGAAACTATTGATATTTCTTAGGGTATCGCATATAATATAGTTAAACCAAAAGGTTTCGTGTAGCGGCACGTAAAAGCTGTACTGTGCCCGGGCAGGGTAATTACTGGGACTATTTGATACTCGGAAGGGTATTACGCCCACACCAGGGAGATACGGTGAGTCCGCGCCGGGGACTTAATGATACCGGCGACATTTTAGACGTTCGGAAGGATGTCGCGGCTGACAGCCAGCATAAAACCGCTTTTTAAGATTATGGGCACTGGATAACAAAAAGTTGTCCGGTGCTGTTTTTATATTATAGTGATGATTGGGAAAAGATAGATGGGAAAACAACAGGATAGAGAGAAAATCGTACAGGAGATTAAAATAGCTGCCGATCTGTACAGGAAGCATCTGGTAGGTAAAAGGTTTCTATATGTATTTGAAGGCAGATATATTGAGGTGCTTTATAAAGCTGCCAATTTCAGGCACTTAACAGGTGTGGCCACAAACCTTTCCGCAAAAAAGTTTTATAGTTATGCAGCAAAAAAGCTGCTTCAGGCTTCGCAGATATTTTTTACACCGCAGCACCCTTTTTCATTGTGTAAGCGTAAAATTAAGCATATCGGACAGATTGCAATGCTGGCTGGATCAGAAGGCTTTATGTTGGAAGAGATTGTTACAGATACGAGAACTTATAAGTTTGGCACAACAGATCTTAATTTTACTCTATGCTTAAATAAAGAGTATGATGATCAGGGACAGCAAAAAGGCGATTGCTTCGTAGTAGAATCACTGCGAGATGAAGATTGTTTTTCTAAAAGTAGAACAGCATATACAGTAACTCATATTTTCTCAGCACCGAATGATGCGAAAAAATATACAACTTTACTGTTTTTGGATGAAAATGCAATGATAGACAGTCTTCCGGATGAAATTAAAAACATGCTGGATCAAACTTTATTACATAAATAAAAATGGAGAGTCTTAGTTGGCGATTCAATTAATCTATCCTGAGGGTATGAGAATTATTGACAGCCGTATCATGTAAAACGCACATGGTACGGCTGTTTTTATACCCTAATAGGACCTGATGATCATAAAATTTGAACGATTTCGGGGGTGTTTTTATCTGAGATAATTTTTTTAAAAATATTTGCAACCTTTTTAGGGATTCGCACGTCTAATAAGTAGAAGCACATAAATGAAGCTTCTATAGTATACTACGGATGACTAGTCTGAGATAGGAGAGCCGGAACTACAATGAATGAGGTTTTGATACGAAAAGCGAAGAAAGGCGACAAAGATGCTTTCTGCCGACTTATGGATGAGAATGTACAGAGTATGTATAAGATTGCGGCAGCATATCTGAAAAATGATGAAGATGTTGCGGATGCAATACAGGATACGATTCTTTCCTGTTATGAAAATCTGAAAAGTCTGAAACAGAACAGATATTTTAAAACTTGGATGATTCGAATCTTGATCAACAAGTGTAAGGACATGATACAGAAGAAAAAGCTGGTTACTTATACGGATCAGATGCCGGAAACACCTTTTCACGAAGAAGAATATGCGGCAATGGAATGGGCACAAGTATTAGAAACATTGGATAGCAAATATCGTTTGGTTGTTCTTTTGTACTATATGGAAGGATTTAGTGTCCGGGAGATCAGTGACGCTCTGGATATGAAGGAAAGCACTGTGAAATCTCGTCTTCATCGTGGTAGAAAACAGATTGCAGAGATGTATGGATATAAGGTTAAGGAGGGACGTGTTTATAATGAGAAAGACTTCCAGAAAAAACTTCAAAAGGATACAGAAATGCCGGCAATCGTGCATGAACGTATCAATCAGGCATATCGATTGATTGAAAATAATGCTGTGTTACAGAAAAAAGCACCAAAGGATCCATATCACTGGATGAAAATTGGAGGCAGGGTAGCAGGAGGTATGGCAGCGGTACTGGCAGTCGGATTTATATTCTGTGCAACCAATCCAGTAATGGCAAAGAATATTCCGGTTGTAGGAGGGCTTTTTGAAATCTTGCAGGATAATGTAAGTTTCTTTGGTGATTTTTCGGATTATGCAACAACCTTGGAATCCGTTGATGGAACAACGGCAGATGGCAGTGAAGCAGATGGGGACAAGACAGGTAATGCCACTAGTGAGAATGCTTACATTAAAACAGCAGATGGGCTGACAATTACATGTTCTGAGGTATATGCCAACAGCCAGGCAGTCTATATAACTATGCAGTTTAAGAGTGATAAGCCATTTCCAGAAACGTCAACCAGGGCGGAAAGTGGAACACCGGTCATTGATCTGTATATGACTGGAGGTGTGGACTTTGGTTCAGAAGCTAGTCGGGTGATCGACGGTCATGTGGAAGGACAGTTTCTGGATGACAACACCTATGCATGCATTTTCCGTTATGATCTTGCTCAGGCGGCAAAAGACTATACGGAATATAATGAGAAATACAATGAAATGACACAGCAGGTAATGGATGAGATGGGAATAACTCAGGCGGACTTAGATGATCAGACGGATGAAGGTTATGCACTGCTGGAAGAGTTTATCAATAAAGTATCTGAGCGTGGTGGAGCATATCAGAAATATATTAAAGATATTGAGATTCCGGATACTTTTAATCTGCATCTGGATATCTCGGAGGTAAGAGGGCTGGAAGCAGACTATGAGTGGTCAGAAGCGGATGATGAAAACTATGGAAGGGATGCCGGCTACTACAAATATGAAGGTGACTGGAGTTTCGATATCCCGGTTACAGTAGATGATTCCCGGACAGAAGTATTGGAATTGAATGATACAAACGATGCTGGTATCGGACTCAAATCCGTAATTCGTTCTCCGTATGAACTGACGGTAAATGAACTTTATAAGGAAGGATCCAACAGTGACTGCTTCATGGTAGCTCTTGATGCCAACGGAAACACACTTCCATATAATGAGTCTACTGGAAACTGTAATAACTTCGCAATTCAGGACAGGGATATTTCGACAGTAGATATTTATTTCCTGGATTATATCCAGTATATGGATGAACTGAAGGGGCAGCAGAATTTTGATAATCCTACGAAAGAAGACGGACAGAAATGGAAAAAACTTCTGGAGGAGAATGCGAAATATCATAAGACATTACATTTTGATAATGACAGTGAGACAGTGCAAAAAACTAAGTGATTCAAAGAAAGATAAGTAGGATATGAGACAAAAAGAAGTGATAGGGCAGTCAATGAGAACCACAAAATCGGCAAGACCAGGTTCAGTTGTTTATGTGCCGATGGATAAATCGGAATTCAGATCTATTATATTTTCAGAAAAGAAGAAAAATAAAATTAAGAAAATTGTAATATTGATTATATTGATGATTTTTGTTATAGGCTGTTGTATTTATGCAGGTATATCTTATTATTACTCATATCACTTCTTTTATGGGACGACCATCAATGGGATTGACAGTTCAAATAAGACAGCATATGAGGTTGAGCAGGAGATTGCTGGGAAAAAGGATAACTATACTATTCAGGTAAGGGCAAGAATGCAGGACCCGCAGGCCATTACAGGAAAAGACATTGATTATAAATACGTATCCAGCGGTGCGGTTCTCCAGCTGCTGAAAACTCAGAAATCATGGGAATGGATCGGCAGTCCTTTTGAAACAAAAACCTATATGGTTCAAGAAGAGACTTTTTTCAGCCGGGAGAAACTGGAAGAACAGGTAAATTCATTAAATTGTGCGAAAAAAGAGAATCAGATAGCACCGGAAAATGCGTATGTAAGTTTTGTTAACTCAGAATTCACTATTGTGCCAGAAACGGAAGGCAACGAATTAAATACCAAAGAAGCTTATCAGATGATATGCAGGGCAATCGATAACGATGCGGCAGAGGTAGATCTGGAAAGTGATCCAAAGGCTTATAAGAAAGCAGATGTGACGAAAGAAAGTTCAGAACTTCAGAATATGGTAAATACATATAAGAACCTGACAAAAGCAAATATCACATATACATTTGGAGACGAAACGGTAACACTCGATGGGAATACCATCAAAAACTGGCTGCAGTTTGACGAGAAAGGGCAGCTGCTCCAGAATGATGAAGCCTTCCGGCAGCATGTAGTGGATTATGTGGCACAGCTTGCAGCAGATCATGATACAGTTGGCACTGAAAGACAATTTCAGACCACAAGCGGAAGGACAGTGTATGTATATGGCTCAGCCTATGGATGGAAGATTGATCAGGACAAGGAAGTAGCACAGCTCATGCAGGAAATTCAGTCAGGAACCCAGACAACCAGGGAACCGGTGTATTCTATGAGGGCAAATGCACACGGGATCAATGATCTCGGAGATACATATATAGAGGTAGATCTTACAGAGCAGTATATGTGGTATTATCAGAATGGAAATATTATTTTTCAATCAGAAATCGTATCCGGACTGCCAAGCGATCCGGACAGAAAAACACCCCCTGGAATATTCACACTGAATTCAAAGAGCAGTCCGTCCGTGCTGCGAGGTGAAATGACAGCAAATGGAACCTATTCTTATGAACAGCCGGTAACGTACTGGATGCCATTCAATGGAGGAATTGGCTTTCATGATGCAGACTGGCAGCCGTACTTTGGTGGTGACAGATATCTTACAGGTGGTTCTCATGGATGCATCAATCTTCCACCAGAAAATGCCGGACAGCTTTATAGTCTTATTCAGTATGATGTCCCGATAATCTGTTTTTACTAATTCTATATTCAAGATGTACAGGACAGGAGCTAAGTTGTAATGCAGCTGGCTCCTGTTTTTCATTGTCAACAGTATCAGCCTGACGCATGATCACCATTTCGGTAATCCAGAACAAAGCAGACTTGATATGGAAGTGGAAGAGCGATTGGTAAAAGCTAGCAATCTCTTCCTTTCACAAAGAGTGAAGAAGAGAAGGCACATTAATGGGATTGACGTATCAATACTGGAACCATATAATGGGTACAAAGAAAAATTTATTTATGGAAATAAACACATTGACAGAGCATGCAAAAGTGCTGTGATTAAAGTTTAAAAAGAATCCTTATGAACATCATAAGTAATGCTGTCAAGTATAATAAAGAAAAAGGAGAGATACTGCTCAGCTATTATGAAACACAGGTGGATGACAGGCATATACTGTTTGAGTTTCACTGCAAGGATACCGGGGTTGGAATGAGTAAAGAATTTCAGAACCATATTTTTGAACCATTTACTCAGGAAACAGGCGGTGCAAGATCTGTTTATGGAGGAACAGGTCTTGGTATGCCAATTACAAAAAAACTAATAGAGAAAATGGGCGGTACGATTAAATTTGAAAGCGAGAAAAATGTAGGAACCACATTCATGGTACAGCTCCCATTCCTTATTTCTGCTGATATGAAGCAGGCAGAAAGCCAGGAAGACGATGTATCAATTGAAGGCATGAAAATCCTTTTGGCCGAAGATAATGAATTGAATATGGAAATTGCGGAATTTCTTCTGACAAATGCAGGAGCAGAAATTATAAAGGCTTCAAACGGCAAGGAAGCTGTTGAAGCATTTGCAAAATCAGGTGTTGGTGAGGTCAATGTAATTCTGATGGATATTATGATGCCAGTTATGGATGGCCTGGAAGCTACCAGAGAAATACGTACAATGAACAGAAGTGATGCATCTGCTGTTGTGATTATAGCTATGACCGCCAATGCTTTTACAGAAGATAAGACTAAAGCACTGAAGTCTGGAATGGACGATTATCTTACCAAACCACTGGAGTCAGAAAAACTGATTCGTGCCTTAAGTAGATTCTTATGAGATACCGGAAGGATATGATAAAAAGAATTTTACTTATAAAATGTTCAAAGGTGCCGACTATGATCAGCTAAAGTGTTCTGCAAAATTTACTCCTGCATTTTTCAGAAAATCAGGTGAT
>OLPF01002488.1_pt1 | contig 11879 bp, 8 predicted proteins | sample 1673121 | NCBI WGS metagenome assembly OLPF01 (sample SAMEA3136756, study PRJEB25190) | human gut metagenome | reverse complement strand
CGGCAGAGCCGAGCTGCTGCGGAAGCGCTCAGGAGAATAACCGGGGGCTTCCCTGCGTTTACGGGCTCGTGGGGGGGATGTAGGGGATGAGAGGGGCTTGGGGGCCTCGCGCTGCGCGCATCGGCCCGTGCGGCGGGCGCTCTTCCTACAGCTCCTCTGCTAGGTAGCCACCCATGAGGTAGCCCATGACGCTTGCCATCATGAGGCCGCGCGTCCACCCGCTTGAGTCGCCCAGGCAGTGCAGGCCGCGCACATTGGTGGCGAAGCGCTCGTCCATGCGAACGCGGTTGCTGTAGAACTTGAGCTCTGGAGCGTAGAGCAGCGTTTCGGCTGAGGCGAAGCCGGGGATGGCCTGGTCGACGGCGAGCATGAAGTTCACGATTGAGGTCATGGTGCGGTAGGGCAGCGCGCTTGTGATATCGCCCGCCACGGCGTCCACGAGGGTGGGCTTGATGTTCGAGCGCGAGAGCTCCTTTTGCCAGGTGCGCTTGCCGTCTATGATGTCGCCAAAGCGTTGGACGAGGATGTGCCCGTCTCCAAGCATGTTGCAGAGGCGTCCAACATTTTGGGCGTATGCGATGGGTTGGTTGAACGGCTCACGGAAATTGTGCGTCACGAGCACGGCTAGGTTGGTATTCTCGCTTTTGCGCTCTTTGTACGAATGGCCGTTCACCACCGCCAGGCCGCCGTCATAGTTCTCCTGGCTTACAAAGCCGCCGGGGTTTTGGCAGAACGTGCGCACCTTGTTGCGGAAGGGGTTGGGATAGCCGATAAGCTTGCTCTCGTAGAGCACGTCGTTCACGCGCTCCATCACCTCATTGCGCACCTCGACGCGTACACCCATATCAACGGCGCCCGGAACATGGTCGATGCCGTGCTCGGAGCAAAGGTGCTCGAGCCAATCCGCTCCACGGCGGCCCGTTGCCACGATAACGCGCTCAGCGTCAATGCGCAGCGCCCCCTCGGGTCCTTCGGCGACGACGCCTCGGCACGCGCCATCCTCAATGATAAGATCGCGGCAGTCGGTGTTGAACACGATCTCTACGCCTCGGTCAATGAGGTCCCGCTCGATTCGTCCATAGATTTCCTGGGCTTTCTCGGTTCCGAGGTGACGGATGGGGCAGTCGACGAGTTTAAGTCCAGCTTGGATCGCTCGCAGGCGAATCTTACGTACAGATTCCGGCGCATCGACCCCCTCGACGTGCTCATCGGCACCAAACGCAAGATAGATGCCATCGACTTCGTTGATGGTCTTTTGGGCAAGGTCGCACCCAATGAGCTCAGGAAGATCGCCGCCCACCTCGTGCGAGAGAGACAGCTTTCCATCCGAGAATGCGCCGGCCCCAGAAAACCCCGTGGTTATGCGGCACGGGCTGCACTGAACGCAGCGGCCTGCACGCGCTTTGGGGCATGAGCGCTTTTCGATGGGCAGGCCCTTTTCAACCATGACGATGTGAAGCTGCGGGCGCTCGCGTATGAGCCTGAGCGCCGTGAAGATGCCCGAAGGCCCAGCTCCAACGATGGCTACATCTGCTTGCATGGCAATCCTTCCTGTGCGTTTCGTTTTGCCAGTGTGATACTCTAACGTTACCGCCGGCTCGCCACAAGGGCGCCCGTGCTTCCCGCCGAGCAGGTGTGTCAAATAAAAATGCAGGTAAAGGCCATTCTTATATACACATTGCCACGAACGCGGCATTGCCTGTGATGGAGTCGGGGACGTGCGCCCCGTAGGATGAAGCTGTCGAGGGGGGGCTAGTGAAGGCGATCGAACTCGTAACATGTCTGAATGAGCGCGAGGCTGCATCGATTGATGAGCTGACGTCCGAGTTCGAGGTGAGCGCTCGCACGGTGCGCCTGCACATTCAACGCACCAACGAGATGCTCGAAGGCCTTGCCCACATCTCCTACGCGCGCAAGCAGGGTGGCTATGTGCTCTCTGTAATCAACGAAGAGGGCTTCAGCGAATGGTTGGACCGCATGCACCGCTTCGGCGACCTCGACGGCAGCGCCTCAGAGAAGCGCATCACCTATCTCATCAATGATTTGCTCATGCGCGACGATTGGGTGACCGTTGCGAGCATGGCCCAGGTTCTCTACGTGTCGCCTCAGAGCATTTCGAAGGACCTGAAAGCTGTGGAGGCAAAGCTCGGCGAGTACGACCTGGCGCTCGAGAAGCGTCCGCGCTACGGCGTGCGCGTTCGAGGCTCCGAGCTCAACCGCCGCCTCTGCCTTGCAAGTATCGCAACGGAAGGCGTGATTGGCTCGAATCCGTTCGGCGATGAAACGGTTCCCCAGGTGGTGAAGACCATCGCCGGTTGCATCGAACGGGCGCTCGAGGAACATCCGGTCTACATGAGCATGCTCGCTTTCCAGAATCTCGTAGTGCATCTTATGGTTGCGTTCTATCGCATCAAAGAGGATTGCCTGATCCTTCTCGACGACGAGACGCTCGATCGCATTCGCCTCACGCCCGAGTTTGCCGCAGCCAGAAGCGTTGCCAAACAGCTCGATGGGGCCTTTGGCATCGCGCTGCCCGAATCGGAGGTCGCCTACATCGCCATTCACCTCGCGGGAAAGAAGAGCATCATTCCCGAGGAGAGCGCCGCTGCCGGTGCTTCTTCTGCCGGGGGAGGCCATGCGGGCGCCGAGGGCTCCCATGATGGCGCGAGGGGCGCTGCACCCCACGACGCTCACGGGGTCATCATTCCCGATGAGGTGTGGAACGTGGTCACCGAGATGCTCGACCGCGTGTGGGAGCTCTTCCATTTCGATTTTCGCGACGATCTTGAGCTGCGCATGAACCTTGCTCGGCACATCGTCCCCTTGGTAACGCGCCTGCGCTTCAATATGAGCATCGATAACCCGCTGCTTTCGGATATCAAGACGAGGTTCCCGCTCGCCTTCGCGATGGCGCTCGATGCTGCCGACGTGCTCGGTAGGCATTACGGCACCATACTCTCTCAGGCGGAGACGGGCTATATCGCCCTTGCGTTCGCGCTTGCTCTTGACCGCTTGCGCGAGGAGGGGCCGCGCCGCAACGTTGTGGTGGTGTGCGCCTCGGGGCTCGGGACCTCACGGTTGCTCGAACATGCGATCAGGAGACAGTTCGGCGATCGCATCGATAAGGTGGTACCCTGCGACGCCCTGCATGTCGAGGCGATGGACTTCACCGGCTTCGACTACATCTTCACGACGGTCCCCCTCGAGGGCGAGTTCCCGATTCCCGTGCAGGAGATCCACTCATTCTTGAACGAGGTTGACGTGCGGCAGATTAACGAGCTGCTTCGTGCTTCGGCAGATATGGGTGCGGGGCTCTTCGACCCGGCCTGGTTCGACCCCCATCTCGATGCGGAGACGCCCCATGAGGCTATCTGCGGCCTCGCCGAGCTCATGGTCGAGCGCGCGGGGGCACCCGCCGAGCTCGTGGAGCTCGCATTGGAGCGCGAGAGCGCCGCATCAACCGCTTTCGGTAGCGGTCTAGCGCTCCCTCATCCCATACGCTCTCTGCCCGGACCCACGAAGGTGTGCGCAGGCATTCCCAACCGCCCCATCCGTTGGGGTGACAAGGATGTTGAGCTGGTGCTGCTTGTAGCGATCGGCGACGACGGCCGCAACGCGCTGGATTGGTTCTTCTCGCGCATGGCCGAGTTGCTATCTCACGAAGAGCGCGTGAAGCGCATCGTGGACGATCGAAGTTTTGAAGTGATGATGCAGGAAATCGCCCATGGCGAGGAAAGGAGCTGAGCATGTCTGAAGAAAAGCGGAGCATGGAGGCGCAGCAGGTCGGGGGGCAGGATGTTGAGCTCATCCCGTTTGCGCTCATCGCCGATGCCGGCGAGGCCAAGAGCCTTGCGTTCATGGCGCTGAACGAGGCCAAACAGGGCAACTTCGAAGCGTGCGATGACTATATGAAGCAGTCGGATGAGGCCTATCTGCGTGCGCACAATACGCAGACCGAGATTCTGGTCAAGGAGGCAAACGGCGAGCACATGCCTGTAAACGTCATGCTCGTTCATGCCCAGGACCATCTCATGACCTCGAACCTCGCTCGCGAGCTCATTCGCGAGCTTATCGAGCTGTATCGCGTCCGCAACGCGTAGCCACTTGTCGTAATGCTGGCGGCATGCCGGCAGGGGACCCAGGGAGGGGACATGGACACTACCGCACCGTTTTTCTGGGGGAGCGCGACTGCTTCCTACCAGTGTGAAGGAGCCTGGCAGGAGGGCGGGAAGGCCGAATCGATGTGGGATCGCTACCTGCATGAAAACGATTTGGAGAATGGCGATGTGGCGAGCGACCACTACCACCGCTACCGCGAGGACATCGAGACCATGGCGAAAGGTGGCCAGAACGCCTATCGTTTCTCGCTCTCGTGGCCCCGTATCATCAAGAATCGCGAGGGTGAGGTCAACGAGGAAGGCATTGCCTTCTACAACAGCCTGATCGATACCTGCCATGAGTTCGGTGTCGAGCCCTTCGTAACCATCTACCATTGGGACCTTCCGCAGTACTGGGAGGATGAGGGCGGCTGGCTGAACGAGGAGACGGCGCACGCCTTCGAGCACTATGCACGCGTCTGCTTCGATCGCTTCGGCGACCGCGTGCGCTATTGGGCGACCTTCAACGAGCCTAAGTGGTTCGTCATGAGCGGGTACCTCATCGGTAACTATCCGCCCGCCCTGCAGGATCCCGAGAAGTGCGCGCACGCAGCGTTCAACGTCATGTATGCGTCGGCGCTCGGCGTGAAGGCGTTCCGCGCGGGCGGTTATGAGGGCTCTATCGGCATCGTGCACAGCTTTGGGCCCGTCGACGGCGTGGATGACACCCTCGAGACCAAGATTGCCATGCGATTCGCCGACAACTACGCAAATAACTGGATTCTCGATACCGCCGCTACAGGCGAGCTTCCCATCGATTTGCTCACCGACCTCAACCGTCGCTTTGACCTGTCGTACATTACGCCCGACAAGCTTCAGGCGCTTCGCGAGGGTACCGTCGACTTCCTGGGTCTCAACTACTACTCGCGCGTACTCGTGCGGCCCTATACCGATGGCGAGACCCAGCTCGTGGTGAACAATTCCGGCTCGGCCTTCAAGGGGTCCCAGCGCGTGGTGATCAAGGGCTGGTTCGAGCAGGTGCTCGACGATCCCAACATGCAGACGACTGAGTGGGGCACCGAGATTTATCCCGACGGTCTGCGTCGTGGCCTCATTGAAGTGACGCGTCGCTACCATCTGCCCATCTACATCACGGAGAACGGCATCGGCGTGGCCGAGGACGTGAGCCAGGGCGAGGTCCAGGACGATTATCGCATCGCCTTTATGAAGGATCATATCGCCGCCATCAAGGCCGCCCAGGAGGCTGGGGCCGACGTACGCGGTTATTTCGTATGGAGCACCTTCGACCTGTATTCATGGAAGAACGGGTGCCGCAAGCGCTATGGGCTTGTCGCGGTTGACTTCGAGAACGGGTACACCCGTACCCCCAAGAAGAGCTACCGCTGGTATCGCGATTTCATCGCGGGCGAGCAGACTGGAAAACCCTATCAGGAGGAGGGGCAACGATGAGAAAAGTCATGTTGGTGTGCAACGCTGGGATGTCCACCGGCATCATGGCAAAGAAGATCGAGGAGGCGAGCGCGGGCACCCTGGAGGTCGCTGCCTACGGCGAAGCTGAGTTCGAAGACCATCTCGAGGGCGTCGAGATGATTCTCGTGGGGCCGCAGATTCGCTACCTCGTTCCCAACATTCAGGCCAAGGTGTCGTGTCCGGTGGATTCCATCGCTCCGCAGCACTACGGCGTTATGAACGGCAAGGCTGTCTATCAGCAGATCATCGATTGTATCGGAGCCTAATATGAGCAACGTTATGGACTCTCTGACAACGTACTTGGAAAAGCACGTTCTACCGATAGCAAACAAGCTGAGCACGCAGCGCCATCTGCATGCCATCCGCGATGCGTTTATCTCGCTGGTGCCGGTCACGCTTTTCGGCGGCATCTGCACCATCCTCTCGTCCGCGCCGGCGGTCGAGCCGGGCAGCAACTTCCTGCTTGAGGCCTGGGCCAACTTCGCTGCAGCCAATTCGACGCTGCTCACCTGGGCGAATACCATGACCATGGGCGCGCTTTCGGTGTACATCGCGCTCGGTGTCACGTACTTCCTGTGCAAGCATTACAAGATCGATGCCTTTATCCCGTTGGTGCTCACGATGGGAGGTTTCCTGCTCATCTGCTTCGGGCCGGTGGAGCTTGGCTGGGACGCCAAGACGGCGGATATCCTCTATCTTGACGGCAAGGGCCTGCTCGTGGCGATTTTCCTGTCGATTCTCACCGTTGAGGGATATCGCGCCATGCGCGAGCACAATGTGGGTCGCATAGCGCTCCCGCCCTCGGTCCCGGCGTCGCTCTCCGAGGCCTTCGCTTCGCTTATCCCCGGCATCATCATCCTTGCCGTCGACACCGCGATCTTCGCGATTTTCAATTCGATGGGCACCACGCTCCCCGCGTTTATCTACACCAATCTCGCTCCTGTCTTCAACGCGACCGATTCGCTTGGATTCGCTGCGATTGCTACGCTCTTGGTGCAGTTCTTCTGGTTCTTCGGCGTGCATGACGCTGCGCTCTCCGGCGTGCTCGGTCCCATCCGCGATGGCGGCCTCTCGGTGAACGCCGCCGCCCAGGCGGCTGGTGAGGCGCTCCCGAACATCTTCACCACGCCGTTCTGGGTCTACTTTGTCGTGATCGGCGGCTGCGGCTCGGTGCTGGCTCTTGCCATCCTGCTCATCCGCTCCAAGTCCAAGCAGCTGCGTACCATCGGCCGTGTGGGCATCGTGCCGGCGTTCTTCAACATCTCTGAGCCGATCATCTTTGGCGTGCCTCTCATGATGAACCCCATGTTCTTCATTCCCTTCCTGCTCACCTCTACGGTGAACGCCATCATTGCCTATGTCTGCATGATGACGGGCCTTGTTGCCAAGACGTTCGCGCTCCTCTCATGGAACATGCCGTGCATCTTCGGCGCGTACCTTTCGACCTTCGACTGGAAGGCCGTGGTGCTCGTCGTGGCGCTGATTGCCATCGATGCCCTGCTGTACTACCCCTTCTACAAGGCTTACGAGAAGCAGCTCGTGGCTCAGGAAGAGGCCGGCGAGACCTCTGCCGAGACGGCGTAGCGGGCTTGTCGTGCTTTCCGCTCGTGTGGGCGCACCCCTGCGAGCGGTGAAGGTCGAGGGTGCCTGCCCCTTTGGGCGGGCACCCTTTTTCCTTATGGGGTGAGGGTGGCGCATACGACCTTCGTCTGTTTGCATGCCCAGGCGGCGGAGGCGCGCGCTTGCAACCAGGCGTGCGCGACGGGCCCAGGAGAAGGGAGAATGCATGGTTGAATCATTCGAGCGCAGGCTGGATGCGCGGCTTGTTGCCTCTATCGTGGCGGCAGGAAGCCTTTCGTTTTGCGCGGTGGTTTTCGAGACCGCCATGAACGTCGCTTTGCCCGCGCTTATGGAGGAGTTTGCAGTTGACACGGCGACCATTCAATGGATTACTTCGGGTTACCTACTTATGCTCGCGGTCATGATCCCCACCTTCCCATTCTTGAAAGCGCGCTTCGCGCTGCGTCGCCTCTTCGTTTGCGCGGTACTGCTCTTTCTTGCCGGCACGTTGCTGTGTGCCGCAGCGCCAGCGTTTCCGGTGCTGCTCATGGGGCGCGTCGTGCAGGGGGTAAGTACGGGCATCGCCATCCCGCTCATGTTCAGTATCGTGGTCGATCAGGTTCCGCACGAGAAAATGGGGCTCATGATGGGTGTGGCGTCGCTCATTACGGCCGTCGCGCCGGCGGTGGGGCCCTCGTATGGCGGCGCGGTTATGGAGCTTGCTGGATGGCGCATGGTGTTTCTATGCCTTGTGCCCGTGACCGTGCTTTCGCTGGGTATCGGGAGCGCGTGCGTGCGTCAGGCCACGCGCGTCGATGCGGACGCCCGCTTTGACCTTGTCGGCTTTGTGCTGCTAGGTGCAAGCTTCTTTGCTCTCATCTACGGAATCAATGCTGCTTCATATGAGGGTGCAAGCCCCATGGTGCTGGCGGTGTTCGCCGCATTCGTCGTCGCGCTCGGTGTCTTCGTTGCCCATGCGCGGGCATGCGACCATCCGCTTATCGATATGCACCTCTTTGCGTTCCCGGCTTTTTCTGCTTCTGCTGCAGTTATCGCAGCGGTTTCGTTTGCCATCCTGGGCTTTGCCTATCTAATTCCTAACTACGCGCAGCTCGCGCTCGGCGCCTCGGCGTCGCTTTCGGGAACCCTCATGTTGCCGGGTTGCGCGCTCGTTGCGGTATTCGCCCCACTAGGAGGGCGGCTGCTCGACCGTGCGGGCGCCCGTCTGCCCATCATCACGGGCATGGCGTGCCTCGTTGCGTCGGTGGTACTTTACGTAGCCTTCTCCTCTGCGCTTACCCCGTTCATGCTCGGAGGGTTCTACGTGCTTTTCGGGATTGGCCAGGGCTTGGGTTTCAGCACGACGATGACGAATGGCTTGGGCGCGCTGCCCGAGTCGATTCGCACCGACGGCAACTCGGTTTTCAATACCTTCCAGCAGCTCGGTGGTTCTATCGGCGTGAGTGCGGTCACAGCGGTCGTGGGAGCGTTCCAAGGGGCCTCGCAGAATATCGTTGTCTCCACGGTGGAGGGAGGCTATTGGGCGTTTGTGCTGCTTGCCGCCGTCGTGGCCCTTGCCGCTCTGTGCAGCATGCTTGTGCTGTTCGTGTTTTTCCGGAAGGGACGTGCCTAGCTGGTAGGCTGCCGTCTGCGTGGCGTTGCCGGGCGAGATCTGTGAGTCATTCTGGGACGGGTCCGTTTTGGCTCACGATTAGGCGCCTTTTCGCTCATTGAGTCCTGTTCGGTTCGCGGTGCATGGCCCTTGCAGTGCCGATCCTTCACATCTTGCGCATGTGGTGGGCCTGCCGTCTCATTTTCTCGCGCTGAGCTGTTATGATGGTGCACCTTTGGGTAAAGAAGGGGAATGCGCAGCGTGCTGCCTGCGCATTCCGATAGACAACAAGTCGGCACAGCAGAGGTTTTCAGCATGTTAGACAGATTTACCGATCGTGCTCGCCGCGTCATGTCTATGGCGAAGGAAGAAGCGATCGCACTATCGTCGACCAAGGTGGGCACCGAGCATCTGCTGCTCGCGCTCGCCAAGGAAGAGGGCATCGCCTCGGAGGCGCTGCAATCGCTCGACATTTCATACGACGACGTTATGGACCAGATTAAGGAGGCAGCAGGCGCTGCCACGACCAAGCCTGCGACGGGCTCTCCTGCGGTCGATGCGTCTTCCGCGTCTTCGTCGGCGGATTCCTCCGCGGACGACGCGCCGGCATCTGACGGCGACGGCGCCCACCGCGCCGAGAGCGCCACGGGCACGGCTTCCGAGGGCGCCACGGGCACGGCGCCCGATGGCGCCTCCAGTCGCAACGCCGGGCAGGGCAAGCTCGCCTTCACCCCTTCCGTCATCACCGTGATGGAGAAGAGCTTCCGCCACGCGCGCGAGAACAACCAGACCTACGTTTCCACCGAGCACCTGCTTCTTGGCATCGTGGACGAATCGTCGTGCATGGCCATGGACATCCTCATGCGCCTTGGCGTCTCGGCGGCTTCCGTGCGCCAGGCGGTCGAGAAGCTCACCTCGAAGGACCAGGGACGCCGCCCGTTCGCGGGCGCCGCGTCCGTGCGTCCCGGCTCCGGCCTGCCGTTCTTCTCGGGCGATTCGAGCCAGGGCAAGGGCGACGACTCCTCGGTTCTCAAGCAGTTCGGCACCAACCTCACGCAGGAAGCGCGCGACGGCAAGCTCGACCCGGTGATTGGCCGCGAAAAAGAGGTCTCGCGCATGATGGAGATCCTTTCTCGACGCACCAAGAACAATCCGCTCATCTTGGGCGACCCCGGTGTGGGCAAGACCGCCATCGTGGAAGGCCTTGCGCAGGAAATCGCTGCCGGCAACGTGCCCGAGAACCTCATGAACAAGAACATCTGGTCGCTTGACCTGCCAGGGCTCGTAGCGGGCGCCAAGTACCGCGGCGAGTTCGAGGAGCGCCTGAAGGGCGTGATCCAGGAGGCCACCGAGGCCGACGACATCATTCTCTTCATCGACGAGATGCACACGCTCATCGGAGCGGGCAGCTCGGCCGAGGGCTCCATCGACGCGAGCTCCATGCTTAAGCCGGTGCTCGCGCGCGGGGTGTTCCAGATTATCGGCGCCACCACGGCGGAGGAGTACCGCAAATACCTCTCCAAGGACCCGGCGTTCGAGCGGCGCTTCCAATCCATCGATATCGAGGAACCGAGTATCGAGGACACGGTCAAGATCCTTACCGCCCTGCTCCCACGCTACGAAGAGCACCACCATGTGCACTACACCCCCGAGGCGGTTGAGGCTGCGGCGACGCTCTCGTCCCGCTACATCCAAGATCGTTATCTGCCCGACAAGGCCATCGACCTCATCGATGAGTCCGGCGCCCGCGCCCGCATCGCGCGCAACCGCGCTCCGGAGCCCGTGCGCGAGGCCGAGGCCCGTCTGGGCGAGCTCAAGGCGGCGGCCGACGAAGCGGCGGAGAACGACGACATGAACCGCGCCGCCGAGCTCAAGGAGCAGGAGAAGCAGGCTGAAATCGAGCTTTCCGAGGCGCGCGCCGCCTGGAACGCCCAGATGGATGCCGCCCCCATCGTGATCGATGTCCCGCAGATCGCCGATATCGTGTCGGTCGCTTCGGGCGTTCCCGTCTCATCGCTCACCGAAGACGAGTCGCGGCGCCTTCTCAACTGCGAGAACGTGCTCAAGACGCGCATCATCGGGCAGGACGAGGCGGTGAACGCGGTGGCCAAGGCCATCCGCCGCTCCCGTTCCCCGCTCAAAGATCCGCGCCGTCCCGGCGGTTCGTTCATCTTCCTGGGCCCCACGGGCACGGGCAAGACCGAGCTGGCGAAGACCCTCGCCGAATACCTGTTTGGCAGCAAGGACGCGCTCATCAGCTTCGATATGTCTGAGTTCGCCAGCGAGTACGAGGTCTCTAAGCTCATCGGTAGCCCCCCGGGTTATGTGGGCCACGAGGAAGGCGGCCAGCTCACCAAGGCCGTTCGCCGTCACCCGTATTCGGTGGTGCTCTTCGACGAGATCGAAAAGGCGCATCCGGACATCTTCAATATCTTGCTGCAAGTGCTTGACGAGGGGCGTTTGACCGACGGCCAGGGCAAGACGGTCGATTTCCGCAACACGGTCGTCATCATGACGTCGAACGTGGGCGCGCGCGAGATCGCGCAAGAGTCGAGCGTGGGCTTTGGCAGCACCGGGGAGGCGGGCCTCTCTTCCACCGAGATCAAGAGCCGTGCGATGGGCGAGCTCAAGCGTCTGTTCCGTCCGGAGTTTTTGAACCGCGTGGACGATATCGTGGTCTTCCAGAAGCTCGCGGGCGAGAGCCTGACCAAGATCGCCGAGCTCCTGGTGGACGACCTGCGCCAGCGGCTCATTGCCAACGGCATGAATATCAAGCTGACGGATGCCGCCATCGCCAAGATTGTTGCCGAGGGCACCGACCTTACCAATGGCGCGCGCCCGCTGCGCCGTGCGATCCAGAAGCTCATCGAGGATCCGCTTTCTGAGGAGCTTCTGGCCGGTGAGTGGAACGCGGGCGATACCGTGCTCTGCGACGTGGTCGACGGTTCGTTTGTGTTTAGCCACGGGACGGGGGAGATTCCGGCTCCGCGAAGCACCGGAGCGCTTGGCGGGTCGTTTGAGCCCGCGCCGCGCTCAAGTGCGGCCGCGCCTGCTCTTGCCGGTGGTCCCGGCGGTGCCGCCCAGTCTGGAAGCGGCACGCGGTAGCAAACCATGGCCTC
>OLPF01002486.1_pt1 | contig 11887 bp, 8 predicted proteins | sample 1673121 | NCBI WGS metagenome assembly OLPF01 (sample SAMEA3136756, study PRJEB25190) | human gut metagenome | reverse complement strand
ATCTTTGAAAAATACGAGATGTGCAGCAAAATCTACTCCCGGCAGTGGCAGCAAGGGAAATCCATCGAGCAGCTCACCGTGGCTGGTTGATGTTTCTACCATAACAAATCCAGAAAGAAAGGTCGTTGAGTCTTATGAGTAAAGTTGCAGTTGTGTATTGGAGCGGCACGGGAAACACCGAGGCCATGGCCGATCTGATTGCGCAAGGCGTGCGTACCGCCGGCGGCGAAGCCGATCTCGTCCAAGCCGCGGATTTCGATTCGAGCAAGCTCGACGGCTACGATGCCTTCGCATTCGGTTGTCCCGCAATGGGCGACGAGGAGCTCGAGGAGATGGAGTTTTTGCCCATGTACGATGAGGTGGAGCCGCATCTTCCCGGACGCAAGGTGGCGCTGTTCGGGTCCTACGATTGGAACGACGGCGAGTGGATGGAGCTTTGGGAGAAGCGCGCGGAGGAGGCGGGCGTCGATGTGGTCGACTCCGTCATCGCGAAGGACTACCCCGACGACGACGCATCCGCGGACTGCATGCGCCTTGGCACGCTGATCGCAAAATAAGGCCGACGCTGGCTTGGCGACGACGCCAACGAGAAGACAAGGGCTGCGCCGCGCGCGGGCGCGGGCCCAATCGAAAAGGAAAGGGCTTGGCGACGGCGCGGCGCGCCCGTAGTTATTCCCCTACAAGTTCCCGCAGCTCAAAGGCACCATTTTCATAGACGGCGTAACTGTTCGAGCCGTCTTTTGGAAGAGAGACGCTACCAGGGTTCACGAAGAGCACGCCATCGCGAGAGGCAATCTCCTTCACGTGGGTATGCCCGTACAAAAGGGCGGCGGCGCGCGCAATCGGCGGCACATTCTGCGGCCCGAACAGGTGGCCATGCGTGCAGAACAGCAGGCGCGGCTCGGCCTTTGAGGCGGGCTGCCCGCCTGAGCCCTCCACAGGTACTGCGTCCATCACAATCGCATAATCGGCCATACAGGGAAAATCGAGCACCATCTGGTCAACCTCGCTGTCGCAATTGCCGCGCACGGCAACGACGCGATCGGCCAGCGTGTTCAGCATCGCAAGCACCTCCTTCGGCGCGTAATCGCGCGGAAGGTCGTTTCGCGGACCGTGATAGAGAAGGTCCCCCAGAAGAACGACAGTGTCGGGCGACTCGGCCTCGATTTGCGCCATGAGCGCACGGCACCAGTACGCCGAGCCGTGGATATCGGATGCAATCAATAGCTTCATCAAGCGCTCCTTTCTTGTCTTTGCGAAAGCATACCCTATCCGAGATGCAGGTCGTAGCGAGGTTGACGCCAGCAAGCCCTATCCCACGACGGCAGGCGCTTGGTTTGCTGGGCGGCTATAGGCCAAAAAGCAGGGCAAGCCCGAGCAAAGCCACCAGAAACACTACGTTGACCAGCGTAAATACTTTGAGATAGCGCATTTTCGCCCCCACGCGGCCGATAGAGATCGCCTTGAAGGTGATAAGGCTCGCCATCGAGGCGATGAGCGTCCCAAGCCCGCCAAGGTTCGTGCCCACGATGAGGGCGTCCCATTGACTCGTGAACCCGGAGAGCAGCACGGCCGCGGGGACATTGCTGATAACCTGGCTCGCGCCCACTGCGGCGATGACCGCATTTCGCCCCACGAGCTCCGCCACCGCATCGTGGACAAGCGGAATGCGCACCATGTTCCCCACAAAGACGAACAGCGCCACGAACGTGAGCAGGAGTGCGAAATCGACGCGTCGAAGCTGCTCGGCATCAGTAAGCGCGACGGTCGCGATGACGACGGCAAGCACTATGCGCACGTCGACGATTCCCGCAACTGCGAGCAGACAGATGCAGAACAGCACCAGGTAAATTGCAAGACGTCCGCAGCTGCATCTCCACAGGGGCGCAGGGGCGGCTTCGCGAACCCCATTCGCGAACTCATGCGCGGCGCCATCGGACCAGCACGACCGCGAGACGATTTCTCCCCCACGAGCAGCACTCCGAACGCAGCCCTTGTTCTTGCCAGCCTCTTCCCCGCAACAAGGCTTCGACCTGAACAGCACGAGAATGCACCCACCCAAAAGGGCTGCGGAAAGTCCCGTGTAGGGGGCCATGAGCGACAGGAAACGGGGAACCGACATCCCCGAAGCAGTGAACAGGTATAGGTTTTGGGGATTCCCGACAGGTGTAAGCATGCTGCCGAGGTTCGCGGCCACCGTCATGAGCGCAGCCACGAGGAGCGCGTGACCCTCCATGCCCGCCGCGCGAAGCGTCACAAGGGCGAGGGGGACAAACGTGATGAGCGCCACGTCGTTTGTCACCGCCATGCTTGCGAAGAAGACGATTCCCACAAGCGCGAACGCAATCGCACGCTGGGACTTCGCACGCGAGACGAGCCACTTCCCCATCGAATCGAGGACGCCGAGAGAGCGAAGCCCGGCAACGACAGCCATTAGGCAAAAGAGCAGCGCGAGCGTGTGCCAGTCGATATAGGCAGAGTACGCCGCGTCGGGCGGAACGGCAATGCACGACGCGGCGGCGAGCACGATAGCGACAACGAGGACGACCTCGCGCCGCACGAAATCGCGAAGGTGTTGCACTAGAAGCTTTCCCAGCTCACAAGCGACATATCGACGTCGGCAGCCGTATGGGGAGCCGGATGCTCGCAGATGTTCCCCACGACGAGCATCGCTTCAAGGGAGAGCCCTTCCGGTGCGTCGAGCACGCGGCGCACATAGTCGCCCGAGGGCATACCGTCGGCGGCAGTGCGCATGCGGGCCTGGACCCAGCAGCTGCCAAGGCCCAGCGCATCGGCAGCCAAGTGCATGTTGGTCATGGCAACCGAGCAGTCCTCGACCCACGTGTCGGCGATGGACGGGTCCCCGAACACGGCAATAACCAGGCTCGCTGTGTCGAAGAGCTTCTGTTTGGGATCGCGAGCTTGGGCAAGGCGGGAAATTGTCTCCGTATCCTCGACGACGACGAAGCGCCAGGGCTTCTTCCCTTTCCCCGCAGGGCCGGACATGCCCGCGACGAGAAGCGATTCAATCGTCTCGCGGGGAATGCCTCCTCCCGTAAAGCTGCGGATGCTGCGGCGATGAAGCAGCGCATCGAGAATTTCCATGAGGTCCCTTTCTTTCCTTGCGACTCGCTCAGGACACGAGCTTTTCCCTAGCGAGCAGCGACACCCTCCGAGGAGACGATTACAAAGCCGCAATGGCCTCCTCGAGCGCAACGATTTCCTCTTCGCGTGTGGCCCAGCTCGTGCAGACGCGAATGGCGACGTGCTCCTCATCCGTGCGCTGCTCGAATTCCAACTCGAACTGCTCAGAGATTTGCGCGTACTGAGCGTCGGTAAAGTTGATGAAGACCTGATTGGTCGTCGTTTGCGCGAACAGGGGAATTCCCGCCTTCGCGCAAGCGTCCTTCACGCGCGCGGCGTACTCGTTCGCGCGGCGGGCAACCTTGAAGTAGAGGTCGTCGGTGAAGAGCGCCTCGAACTGCGCGCCGAGCAGCCACCCCTTCGCAAGCATGGCGCCGTTCTGCTTCATGTTCGCGCGGAAATGCGGCTTGAGCTCGTCGTTCACGATGACGACGGCCTCGCCGAACAGCGCGCCGCATTTCGTGCCGCCGCAGTAGAACACGTCGGCGAGTCGGGCGATGTCCTCGAGGGAAACGTCGCCTCCGATTGCCTCAAGACCGTAGGACAGACGCGCGCCGTCGATGAACAAGTAGAGCGAGAACTCGTCGCATACCGCACGGATGGCGGCGAGCTCGGCGAGCGTGTAGACGGAACCTGTCTCCGTCGCCATGGAAAGATAGACCATCTTTGGCTGCGTGATATGTTCGGGAATGATGCTTCCCGCCCAGTTGGCGGCGATGGCGCGCACCTGGTCGGCGCTGATTTTTCCATCGTGAGCTGGTGCGGTTTCGCATTTGTGGCCCGCATGCTCGACCGCTCCGGTCTCGTGCACGTTGATGTGCCCCGAATCGGCGCAGATGACGCTTTGCCATGGGCGCAGGGCGGACTCGATGACGACGAAGTTTGCCTGCGTGCCGCCAACGAGGAAGTGCACATCGGCCGAGGGCACACCTGCACGCTCGCGAATCAGGCGGGCCGCGCGCTCGCACACCTCGTCGCAGCCATAGCCGCAAAACGCCTGGTCGTTAATAGTCTGGAGCGCCTCGAGAACCTCGGGGAGCGCGCCTTTGCAGTAATCGCAGTTGAGTCTGATCATGAAATCCTGGCTTTCGGGAAACAGCGGTTTACGAAACATATAGGCAACAGCATATCGCACCAACGAGGAAGGCAGACCAAGACCGCGCTAAACGCGGCACCTTTCCCGCATGCGCACCACAACCACCGCGATGGCGACTGCCACAAACGCGCCTGCGGTATCAACACCGACATCGAACGGCTGCCCACTTCGACCCGCAACGAACAGCTGGTGGAACTCATCGAAGCAGGCGTATACGAAGGCGATAACCACCGCGCCCACCGCCGCAGGGGCGATCTTCCGCGTGATCCGAATCGCCTGGGAAGACCGAAGCACCTGACTCTGGCGAAGTGTCGCGAAGGCGAGCAGACCCAACACGGCGTACTCGCTGAAATGCCCCGCCTTTCGCACGGGGAAGCTGAGCGATTCCACGACAGCTGCCTGCTCATCAGGCGACATGCCAGAATAGCCCGGCCACACTGCGGAGAGTACGACAGACGTCACGCCATCGCTCATGCCCTGAGAGTGGTCACCGTCGTTTGCCGACATGAAGAAGATGAACCCCATCCACAGGAGGAGCGCCACGACGCACGCCGCAAGCCGCACGCATTGCCCGCGACGCTCGTTTGACGAAGAAGATGACATGATTCCTATCTTTTCTCTTTCGACGGCATGAAAACGGGGCCAGCGTTTTGCCAGCCCCGATTCAATCGTTTGGTTCGCCTGCCTTAAGTCACACCCTACATCGGCGGGAAGCGCACGACAAGGTACACAGCCGACACAGCGATGGTAACGAGCATGATCGGGAAGCCGTATTTCAAGAAGCCCATGAACGTGATCTCGGTGCCGTGCTTCTTGGCGATGTCGGACATGACGACGTTCGCCGACGCGCCGATAAGCGTGCCGTTGCCGCCGAGGCAAGCGCCGAGCGACACAGCCCACCACAAGGGCATAACGTCCATGCCGGTCGCCTCCATGGAGAGCAGAATCGGGATCATCGTGGCCACGAACGGGATGTTGTCGAGGAAACTCGAGATGATGGCCGAGGCGATGAGCAACACGAGCATGGCGATAAAGGTCGAGCCGCCCGTGACGTCGATGAGCGCCTGCGCGAGCATGCCGATGACGCCAACCTCGGACAAGGCGCCGACCACGATGAAGAGGCCCGCGAAGAAGACGAGCGTCGTCCATTCCACATGCGCGAGAGCCTCCTCGATGCGCTCGCCCGAGATGAGCATGAGGATGCCCGCCGCCGTGAGGGCGACGACGCAGGACTCGATGCCGAGCGAGCCGTGCAGCATGAAGCCCGCCGTCACGAGGATGATCATGATGACGCTCTGGCGAAGAAGCGTGGGGTTCTTGATTTCCTCGCGCTCGTCGCGCTCCATGAGGGCGCGCTTGTGCTCCTCGTCGACTTTGAACTTGCGTCCGAACAAGAGGTAGAACAGCCCGATCATCACGATGAGGCAGATGATCGCCGCCGGCGCGTCGACCATGACGAAGTCCGCGAACGAGAGGCCCGCGGCCGAGCCGATCATGATGTTGGGCGGGTCGCCGATGAGGGTCGCCGTGCCGCCGATGTTGGAGGCCATGATCTCGGCGAGGAAGAACGGCAGGGGGTCAAGGTCGAGCAGACGACAGACCGTGACCGTCATGGGACCGATGAGCAGGACCGTCGTCACGTTGTCGAGCAGGGCCGAGAGCACCGCGGTCAGGCAGACGAAGAGCACCATCACCAGCCAGGGGTTGCCCTTCGCGAGGCGCGCGCACTTGATAGCGAGGTACTCGAAAAGCCCCGATAGCTTCACCACGGCGACGAAGAGCATCATGCCCAAAAGCACGCCGAGCGTGTTGAAGTCGACGTGCTCCATGGCCGCATCGAAGCTGACCACGTGGAGGATGAGCAGGACCATCGCGCCGACGACGGCAGCGAGCGCGCGATGGATCTTCTCGGTTACGATTGCCACCATGACGACGACGAACACGACGATGGCGATTATCTGGGTTGTGCCCATGCGGTTCCTTTACTGTTCGATTTTTCGCATTCGAATCAGTATCCATGAAGAAGGGGGCCTTGTCATCAACATTTAAGTTGGAAAAGCCGCAAATCTCGGCGGATGCATTCAAAGATGCCGCGGATATATCAAGGCCACAGTGACAATAGGCGGCTAATGCTGAGACACTCCGAGGAACGCAATATTATCGCTTGCCTTCGTCCACCAGGTCCATCAAACGCTGCTGGGAGTTCACACCAAGCTTTTGATAGATATGGTAGATATGCGATTTGATAGTGGCAGGCGTCACCATTAGCTGCCCAGCAATGTACTCGGCGTTACGCCCCTTTGCGAGAAGCGCAAACACTTCGGTTTCGCGCGGGGTGAGTGAATACTTGCGCGACACCTCTTCGCAACGGTCTTGAAAGCCCTCTGAGTAAAACGGCTCTCCCCCCTCACAAGTGCTCGCGGAGGGTATCACCTCCACCTCCTCGGGCTTCGAGACCGCTTCTATCGCCTTTTGCGCCGCAACATCGATGAGCGAATCAAGCCGCCTTTTCGTCTTCGACTCATCACCACCGTAAACAGAGAACGCCACCACAATAACTACAACGAAAACGCAAGTGAACAGGTAGAGACTTTCACTGTCGAGGCGGAATACGAAAGCGGCGGCGTAGGCTAGAAGACATCCGATAAAGAAACCAACCCACGACGGAATTTGACGAAGCGCGAAACGGCGCACGGGATGCAGACGGAACTCATAGTTCTCGATGCTCACCGAGAACCAAGTGAACATTTGATTATGCGCAAGCGTCGCCAAGGCAACGCACGCCCAAATCACACGCAAAGGGCCCTCAAACAGGGGCATCATGAGAAGGCTTACTACCAAAAGTGGCAAAGCGATACGCTGAACAACCCCCACATCGATGTCGACACGCGAGCCAAGCACGCACCAGACAACTGCGAGAGCAACACCGAAGATGCCGCTTGCACCGCCCACGAGCGCTGCCATGAAGCCTTGATAACACACCTCGATGCTCATAAGTCCATACACCGCACCACAACTCGCGACGGAAAAGAACGCGGGAGCAGACAAGTCGGGCACGCGGCGAAAATCCTGCACATTCGGGATAGAGCTTTTCGGAATGGAGCGCGCAATCATCGCAGCAGACAAGACCGAAATGAAGAGGATGAGACACAATTCGAGCATACTCACCCACAGCTCTCCCGCAGCGTTCACGATAACGAACAGGAATGTGCCGCCAACCCCTCCCGAGACCACCACCCTCATGGTGAACGACGACTCCATTAGACTGAATATTACGCACCAGTACGTAGCCAAGATTGCTTGGGAAATTCCGAGTAACGCCCACGAAATCTCAAGAACGATAATCGGGAGAGCACCTGTCGCAGTGTAGGCGCACGCGCATATCATGGGCAAAAACGACACGATCAGCGCAGCGACCGCAAGTCTATCTCGATTTTTGAAAAATAAATCAGCTTTCACCGCAAAGAAGCCAAAGGCGAAAGCAAGCGTCAACACAGAAATGCATCGTATAAAAATTGCCGTCTGAATATCGCAAAACGACAGAAGCGGGAGTGACGGCGAGAACACCGCCGACAATTCCCAACCTATCAAACACGAAAAGCCGGCAACCGCCACCGCGAATAGCGATGCGACGCCGGCTTGCCGCCGAGTCGCCCCCTCCGACGATGCATCTTCCCCTTCGACGCTTTCCATACCTCTCCCCCTAAACATCTGGGTATGACACGACCCCTCAAGTTGCTCTCATTTCAATATTACCAGCTGTCGACCAGGCACACCCAATAAAAGATACTCCATTTAGTTAAAAGAGAGGCGCGCTTAAAAAAGGTGTCCCGCTGGCAACAAGAAGGCTGTCAAGCTGGCTTCTCGTTTTTCCGATGCGCCTTTCAACCAAACGAGCGAGAGGGGAAATTCATGTGTTTCAGACCACCAAGCGTCGATCAGGGTCCTGTCAAATGTCCGAAATGCGGAGCGATGGTTGACCCAAACCTCGATGCATGTCCCAAGTGCGGAGCCAAAGCGACTGCCGCCGTCGGGGCGCCGCCCGTGCCAGGGGCGCCAAGCGCACCTTCGATTCCAAAGGTCCCCGGTGCAGCGGGTGCACCTTCCGTACCGAGTGCGCCAAAGACACCGAGCGTTCCCTCTGTCCCCGGAGCGCCAAAAGTCAATGTGCCTCGGGGGTAGTCAAAAGCGAATATTTGGGGGCATGCAGCATTTAATCCATGGATAAGCCGGGGAAATCCCGACTCAATCAGACGAGAGCAAGGAGAGGAGCACGCATGAGCAAGAACGCAAAGGGGACACCGATTGTCAAGGGCCTCGGATTTGACAGCTTCGGACTCGGCGCCAACGCCTGCACAGTTGACATCGATGAGGAGGCGAACAAAATCCTGCGTATCAGGCCGTTTCATTTCGACGAGCATCAAACTCCCGAGGAATTAAACGCCTGGAAAATCGAAGCAAGGGGAAAAACCTTCGAGCCGGGCTTTAAAACACTGATTTCGCCATTGTCGCTTTGCTACAAGAAGCGCGTCTATTCTAAAAACCGCATCCCCTACCCTATGAAGCGCATTGACTGGGATCCGACGGGGGAACGCAATCCACAAAATCGCGGCACAAGCGGTTATGAGCGCATCAGCTGGGACGAGGCAGCAGAAATCGTTGCAGCCGAAATCAAGCGCATGCATGATGAATATGCCCCGGAGGCAATCCTATGCGAAATTGACGGCCACGGCGAAACGAAAGTGGTGCACGCGAGCCACGGCTGTATTACCCATCTACTCGATCTGTGCGGCGGGTTTACCTTGCAGTCCCGCCAGCCCGACAGCTGGGAAGGCTGGTATTGGGGCGCCAAGCATATCTGGGGCATGGACCCGCTCGGACAACAGAACAAGCAGAACAACGTAATCAAAGACATTTCCGAAAATGGCGATGCAGTATTGTTCTGGGGCTGCGACCCTGAGACCACTCCCCTCGGCTGGGGAGGATACATGGCAAGCCGAATCTGCTTCTGGTTCACAGAGATTGGGGTGAAGCAAATTCACATCTCTCCCGACGTGAACTATGCCAATGCCGTGCACGCCGACAAGTGGATCCCCGTCCTTCCCAACACCGACGCCGCGCTGCAGCTTGCCATCGCCTATACCTGGATAAAGGACGGAACCTTCGACCAGGAATATCTCGATACTCATGCTGTTGGCTTCGAGAACTTCAAGTACTACGTTTTAGGCGGCGAGGACGGCGTTCCGAAGACGCCGAAGTGGGCCGAAAAGATCTGCGGCGTGCCTTCCTACACCATCAAGGCACTCGCCCGCTACTGGGCCAAACACGCAGTCTCCATCGCGCATTGCAACGGCGGCTCGTTCATCCGCTCATGCTTCGCGCACGAACCGGCGCGTCTCGAAGTGGCACTTCTGGGCATGCAGGGTCTCGGAAAGCCTGGCGCTAACCAGTTCAAATTCATGGAGTGGACACTCTTCGGCATTCCCACGCTTGACCCCCTGCCTCCTTCAACGCATATCCCCAGTCTGGGAGCTGCGTATCGCGGATACGTCACCGGAACCAAGACAAGCTTCATCCCCAAGACCATGATTCCCGAAGCAATCATGAATCCACCCGTCTCATGGTACGGACACATCTCCGCTGGCTTGCCTCGTGAAGACCAGTTTGACGGCCCTTACACCTTCCCGCCCGAAGGCGGAAGCCGCGTGCACATGATTTGGTCCGATTCTCCCTGCTGGGAAACATGCTGGAACGGCGGGTTCAAAATGCAGGATGCGCTGCGCGACGAGTCGATCGAGTGCGTCGTGGTGCAGCATCCCTGGATGGAAAACGACACCATGTTCGCCGACATCATCCTTCCCTCGAATACCAAATTCGAAACGGAAGACATCGGTACGGATTGCGACTCAGGCCAGTGGAACGTCGTGTTCTATGAGCGCCAGGCAATTAAGCCTTTAGGCGAGTCTAAGTCTGACAAGGAAGTCGTCGCAGAAGTAGCCAAGAAACTCGAGAAGTTCGGCGGCATTTACGAGGATATCTACGACAAATATCTGGGGGGGAAAACCGACGACGAATGGATTCGCGTGGGCTTTGACGCAAGTGGTGCTCCCGAAGGCATGTCCTTTGAAGAATTCAAAGAGAAGCAGTACTACGCCTTCCCCACTCGCGAGGACTGGAAGGACATCCCCGCTGGCGTGCGTGAGTTCCACGACGACCCCGAGGCAAACCCGCTCCGCACACCATCAGGCAAGCTGGAGTACTATTCCACCACGCTTGCACAGAACTTCCCCGACGACAAAGAGCGTGGCCCCATTCCGCATTGGGTTGACGAAGGCGCCGGGCATCAGGAACGCCAGTATCTGGAGCGCGGTCGTAAGTATCCGTTCCTGCTGGTATCTAACCACCCGCATTTCCGCGTGCATGCCCAGCACGACGACGTCACGTGGTTCCGCGAAATGGAAACCTGCAAAGTGACCGGTCCCGATGGCTACAAATATGAACCCGTATGGGTGAACCCAATCGACGCGGGCAAGCTCAGTCTCGAAACGGGAGACGTGGTGCGCGTATACAATGAGCGCGGTGCCGTGCTCGGCGGCGTTATCGTGTCAGAGCGCATTATGCCAGGTGCAGTTTATCAGGATCACGGCGCGCGCTGCGACTCCATTGTGCTAGGAGAGGGCGGTCTCGACCGCGGCGGCGCGAACAACCTTATCGCTCCAACCGCCTGCACGTCCAATCATGCCCACGGCGAAGTGACAAGCGGCTTTTTGGTAAACATCGAGAAGGTTGATGTGCACAAGCTTGCCGAGGAATATCCCGAAGCGTTCGAGCGCGACTACGATCCAGCGTGCGGTCTTGTTGCCACTGCGCGCGTCGTCAACGGAAAGGAAGGCGAATAGCCATGGGCAAGGTTTTCATCTTCGATGCAGCAAAGTGCAACGGATGCCGCAACTGTCAGCTAGCATGCAAGGACGAGCATGTCGACAACGAGTGGCTCCCCTATGCTAAACCCCAACCTGACACTGGACAATTTTGGACCTCCATGGAAGAAATCATCCGAGGGCAAGTTCCCAAGGTGAAGGTATCCTACGTGATGCATCGCTGCCAACACTGCGACAATGCCCCATGCATGAACGCCGCACCCGACGCGGTATATAAGCGCGAAGATGGCTTGGTTATCATCGATCCCGTGAAGGCCGAAGGCAAGCGCGAGCTTGTAGATGCCTGCCCCTATGGCGCCATCTTCTGGAACGAGGAACTCTCAATACCTCAAAAATGCACTGGATGCGCTCACCTGGTCGACGAGGGAGAACTTCCTCACTGCGTAGACGTATGTCCGCACGAAGCACTGCGCTTTGGGGACGAAGAGGATTTTGCTGACGAAATCGCAAAAGCCGAGGCCATCGTGCCCGAGCGGGCCGCCAGTGACGAGCCACGCATGTACTATCTGAACCTGCCCAAGCGATTCATCGGCGGCATCATCGTTGATCTCGAGGCTGACGAAGTCATCATTGGGGCAAAGATCACACTCGAGAATCTCGATTCCGGCGAAATCAAGGTGACCGAATCTGACGACTTCGGCGACTTCTGGTTCCGCCAGGTGGAGCCTGCGGCCTACACGGTGTGGGTGGAGACGGAAGGCTACCT
>OLPF01002484.1_pt1 | contig 11895 bp, 10 predicted proteins | sample 1673121 | NCBI WGS metagenome assembly OLPF01 (sample SAMEA3136756, study PRJEB25190) | human gut metagenome | reverse complement strand
TTTAAGACTGTTTTTGAAATTTTATTTGGCGGATACGCCACACCTTCAAAATGCGTAGCATTTTGAAGGTTGGCTCTGAACAGTCACCTTAATCTTTCGATATCTACATGCCATCCGGATACTCTACTCCTTCCGGTAGTGGATCCCAGTCATTCAATCCCAATGATTGTTTATATCTGGCACGATCCAATGTCAGTATTTCCACAGGCTCATTCAGATAATCCATGAGCTCTTTGATACCTTCCCGCGTCTTATTATTTACTTCGAAAATACGCTCACATCCGGCATTCTTCATCCAAAGTCTCACCATATCAACATTTGCGTACGGTGAATCAATCTTTGTAATGATTCCGATCAATGGACGTTGGATAAAACATCTGCTTCCAGGTCCGAACAGATTGAACGGTTCATCTGCAGCCTGCACCATAGCAATCACGTCTGCCTCAAATGAAAAACAGGCAAGTCCAACACTGAAATGCTTAGACTCTGCATACTCTCCCGGAGAGTCGATCGTATCATCTTCTGTATTCGTATACTGTGTCTTCACATAATGCAGTTCTTCTCCCTTAAGAGCCTGCGTCAGTGAAGTCTTCCCCGCTTCGCTTCTCCCCATCAAAAATATCTTTTTCATCCTGTTACGCCTCTGTCTTCTTAACTTCTATGAACCTCGCACACTGCAAAGCCAAGTCTCTCATTAAAAAATCGAACTACTTCTTCCACCGCTGTCTGTACCTGTGTCAATCCGCCGGTCAGAATTAGTGTCCCGCAGAATCTGTCCATAAATCCAATCTCAACATCTGCGCTCTTGAATGCTACATCTGCAGCAACCACAACTGCTTCCCACGGTGTAAAACGCAGAAGTCCGATAGACTCTCCTGTGTGATCCTCACCTTCATGAGTTCCAATATGTAATCCCAGATTCTGGTAAATAACCTCATCTGATCTACTGATAATATGCGCCATGCAGACTTCCTTCCCCGGCACGCGCACACGAGTCATACGACTTATCACATGTGCAAAGTCAATAGAACGGCCGGGCACCCTCACTCTGGTAAGACGAAGTTTCTTTCCTTTCAGATTCTCATAGTCATCATGAAACAGACGCTCCATGAGCTCTTCTCTCGTTATACGTTCCCGTTCCATAAGCGCACTTCCTATCGTTTTGTAATATCACAGACTACATAACCAAGAGAATCTCTGAAATAATCCACAACTTCTGTCAATGCAGATGTAACATCAGAAATCTCTCCTGTAATAATCAGTGTGCCTGTAAAACGGTCTGCGAATCCAAGATAAACATTACCGCTTTTCACTGCAATATCAGATGCGATAACTGCTGACTCCGGTGGAGTCATATTCATAATTCCAATTGCAGAAGAACGATAATCCAGATGTGGATTTAATCCGAGTTTCTGATAAATAATCGGAGCCGGACCTCCCATTACATGTGCAAATGTAATCTCCTTACCTGCAACTGTTTCCTGTACAATTCTAATCTGTTCTCCGTGATCATTCGCCATCTGTCAGTTCCTCTCTTTCACATAGATTCTGTAATTCTCATTCATACAATCCTGTATGTTAATCCACTAACATTCTCTGTTCACAGCCAGTCTCGTTACTGTTCACACGATGTGACCAGCAACCCAGTCTCAGCCATAAACTCTCTTACTATAAATAATACTATCTATATGCCTTTCTGTCAAGGAGATTCCAATAAATCTCAACACGCTTTAATTAAGAATCAACAAAATCCAACTGTTTTATTTGTAAAAACAACAAAAACTCAAGTTTCTTTTTTATACATAAGAAAAAAGGGAAGTTTTTCACCTGCAATACACATACACACTTCATGTAATTTCTGCAAATGAAAAACTCCCCTTTATTTTAACTATTAACTTCTATCAATTTACACTTCTTCTGCAATCTCTCTTGCTACGAACACACCACTTGCTGATGCGTGGGACAATGAATGTGTCACTCCACTTCCGTCTCCAATCACATACAGGCCCTTGTGTTTTGTTTCAAGATGTTCATCCAGTTTCACTTCCATATTGTAGAACTTAACTTCTACACCATAGAGCAGTGTATCATCATTTGCTGTTCCAGGTGCGATCTTATCCAAAGCGTAGATCATCTCAATGATTCCATCAAGAATACGTTTCGGCAATACAAGGCTCAAATCTCCCGGTTCTGCGGAAAGTGTCGGTGTCAGAAAACTCTCTGCAATACGTGCCGGTGTACTTCTTCTTCCTCGGATCAGATCACCAAAGCGCTGTACAAGAACGCCACCTCCAAGCATATTAGACAGGCGTGCAATACTTTCACCATATCCATTACTGTCTTTGAACGGCTCTGAAAAATGTTTCTCCACAAGAAGCGCAAAGTTTGTATTCTCTGTCTGCTTCGCCGGATCTTCATAGCTATGTCCGTTTACTGTAACGATTCCGTTTGTATTCTCATTTACAACGATTCCATTCGGATTCATACAGAATGTTCTGACTTTATCTTCAAACTTCTCTGTTCTGTAGACAATCTTGCTTTCATACAGTTCATCTGTAAGGTGTGAGAAAATAACTGCTGGAAGTTCCACACGAACTCCGATATCTACACGGTTGGATTTTGTTGTGATATCGAGATTTTCACATACTTTTTCCATCCATTTACTTCCGCTTCTTCCCACAGAAACGATACATTTCTTACATTCATCTACACCATCCTTTGTAATCACGCGATATCCGCCGTCAATCGCTTCCACATCATCTACATGACAGTTAAAACGGAACTCTACAGTATCTTTCAACTTTGCATAGAGATTCTCAAGAACAACATAGTTGATATCTGTTCCAAGATGACGAACAGATGCATCCAAAAGATTCAGCTTATTCTGCATACAGAGTTTCTTAATATGTGTTCCTGATGTGGAATACATTTTTGTACCCTCACCACCAAATTTCACATTGATCTCATCTACGTAATTCATCAGCTCAATTGCTGTCTCTTTACCGATATACTCATACAATGTTCCACCAAAATTATTTGTGATATTGTATTTTCCATCTGAAAATGCTCCTGCTCCACCGAATCCACTCATAATCGCGCATGTCTTGCAGTTCACACAGCTCTTAATCTTCTTTCCATCGATTGGGCATTTTCTCTTCTCCAGTGGATTGCCGGCTTCAAATACCGCCACCTTCAATTCCGGTGCTTTCTCTGCCAGCTCATAAGCTGCAAAGATTCCCCCAGGTCCTGCACCGATAATAATTACATCATAATTGCTCATATATTTTTCTCCTTTCAATTACTTTCTTGTTTCTTAACTACACTACTCTTCGTCTCTTAATTTCAAGATTCCGACAATCAGCGTCTTCATATCATCAAAAATATAATCAAACGCACCGGCCTGACACATATTTATAATGACCATACCAACCGGAACAGCAAGGATCATCCAGATCACACCACCAATTCGATATCCAATATAAATCAAAAGCAGTGTAACCAGCGGATTCAATCCGACACTGTCTCCGACAAGCTTCGGCTGGATCAGCTGTCTGACGATTTGCGTAATTGCATAGATCACAACAAGCATAATCGCACGTTTATAATCTCCCATAAAGACTGCATATATAGCCCATGGAATCATCGCAGTTCCTGTTCCAAAAAATGGTAGGAAATCTAGAAATGCGATCAAAAATGCAGACAATACAAAGTAATGGACTCTCAAAAATCCAAGTCCTACAGCCAAAATCAAAAATACAATTCCCATGATCTTAAACTGTGCCTTGAAATATCCACCAACCGCATATTTCAGGTTATCTATCACCATGATCATTCGTTCAGTTACTGACTTTGGCGCAATCTGTTTGACCCATGTCACAACTTCTTCTCGCTCTGAGATAAAGAAATAAGAAGACATAACCATAACGATTGTTGATACCAGATAACTTGGCACACGCTTTGCGATATTTCCTGCGGCACTTACCGTTGGCTCACTGATTTTTGACATCAGATTTCCCATCGTGTCATCCAAATTCGCAACAGTTGTCGTCCATCCATTCTGGATTCCATCCGGCAGTTTGCTAAAAATTCCGGACATAGAAATTCCAATTTGATGGAGTCCTTTTTCGAGCTGCACATACATTTCCGGAAAGTCTTTGATCAGACTGCTGACTTCTGAAACCAGCCAACTGACAGCAAAGTAGCCCAGCGTCCCCATCAACGCCAGGACTCCGATAATAATCAATGCGGAGCCTAATTTTTTTCTGATCTTCAAACGTTTTTCTAACCAGTTAACAACCGGTGTGGCGATGGATGCAATGATCCATCCAACCACAAACGGCATGAGAAATCCAAGTAATTTCCATCCGATCAGTACAAATCCAACTGTTGCTACTATGCTGAAAAGCAAGCTTACGGCAACTTGCCAGTATGGGCGCTTATTTGTCATCCTCTGCCCCCTCGTCATTTCCATATCCGAGATATTCTGTCTCAATCAATTCCCAAATCTCATCTCTTCCCTGTTTTGTCTGGGATGAGAATGGAATTACTTTTGTTCCAGGAACAAGCTGCAGACCTGTCTTCAGCATTTTAATATGCTTCTGTACCTGACTGCGTTTAATCTTATCAAGCTTTGTTGCGATAATGATTGGCTGATATCCCTGATCCAGGATCCACTGATACATCATTTTATCATTCGCAGATGGATCATGACGGATATCGATCAAAAGGAATACTGCCTTAAGCTGTTTTGATGTATGCAGATAACGCTCGATCAGTTTTCCCCACTGAATCTTTTCCTGCTCAGAAACCTTTGCATATCCATACCCTGGGAGATCGACCAGATACATTTCCTCATTAATCGTATAGAAATTGATTGTCTGTGTCTTTCCCGGTGTTGCTGAAATTCTTGCATAAGACTTACGGTTCATCAGTGCATTAATCAGTGATGATTTTCCTACATTTGATTTTCCCGCAAATGCGATCTCAGGCTTATCGTTTTCCGGAAGAACGCTTGTGATTCCACAAACTGTTTCCAAATTTATATTTTTAATGACCATGTCGTTTACTCCTCCTTTCTTTCTATTCTATTGCAATCTGCTGTCAGAAGCAATCTTTTTATCTTGTCAGTGCTTTCTTTAAGACTTCTTCCATTGTCTCAACCGGAATGATTTCCAATCCTTTTGTAATTTCAGAAGAAAGTTCTTCCACATCTGCTGTGTTCTCTTTTGGAATAAGCACGGTCTGTATTCCTGCATTTTTAGCAGCAAGAAGTTTTTCTTTCAATCCCCCAATCGGAAGCACACGACCTCTCAAGGTGATTTCTCCTGTCATTGCGAGATCTGCGCGAACTTTCTTGCCTGTCACAGCAGAAAGCATTGCTGTTGCCATTGTGATTCCGGCTGATGGCCCATCTTTCGGAACTGCACCTTCCGGAATATGCACATGAATATCATGCTTCTCGAAGAAATCTTCTGCGATTGCATATTTTTTGCTTACAGATCGAATATAACTGATTCCGGCACGGGCGGACTCTTTCATTACATCTCCAAGCTGTCCTGTCAGCATGATCTCTCCCTTACCCGGCATTACATTCACCTCAATCTGAAGCGTATCTCCTCCGACACTTGTCCATGCAAGTCCACGTACGATACCGACCTCCGGTGCTGCATTTGCCATCTGATAAGAATATTTCTCTTTTCCAAGGAATTTATGAAGATTTCTATCTGTCACAGTAATCTTCTCTTTCTCGGTTGTAAGAAGCTCTTTTGCCGCTTTACGGCAAATATTTCCGATTTCACGTTCTAACTGACGAACACCTGCTTCTTTCGTATAGTTATGTGCGATCTTCCAAATTGCTTTCTTGCTAAATCTGAGCTGTTCGTCTGTAATCCCATGCTTTTCCAGCTGCTTTGGAATCAGATGTTCTATTGCAATATGAAGTTTCTCGTTTTCTGTATAACTTGTGATCTCGATGATCTCCATTCTGTCCAGGAGTGGTCTTGGAATCGTCTGTAAGGTATTCGCTGTTGTAATAAATGTAACCTCTGACAGATCGAGCGGCACTTCCAGATAATGGTCACGGAACTTGCTGTTCTGCTCACTATCCAGTACTTCCAAAAGTGCGGAGAACGTATCCCCTTTATAGTCTGTACTTACTTTGTCAATCTCATCCAGAAGGAGTACCGGATTCTTCACACCTGCTGTACGGATTCCATTTGCAATTCTTCCAGGCATTGCCCCTACATAAGTCTTGCGGTGACCGCGAATCTCAGCTTCGTCACGTACTCCTCCTAAAGAAATGCGCACAAACGGTTTCTTAAGAGAACGAGCCAAAGACTTCGCAATAGAAGTTTTACCTGTTCCCGGAGGTCCCACCAGACAAAGGATAGGACTTTCCCCCTTCTGTGTCAGTATTCTGACAGCCAGGAATTCCAGGATTCTTTCTTTCACCTGTTCCAATCCATAATGATCTGCCTCTAAAACTTCTTTCGCATAGTTAATATCTGTATTATCTTCTGCACGTTTATTCCACGGCATCTCCAGGATTGTCTCAATATAAGTACGGATTACTCCATTTTCTGCCTGAGAACCGATCGTGTTCTTAAACCGTCCAATTTCCTTATGGAGCTTTTCTTTTACCTCTTCTGGTGCATCTAATTTGCTACATGCTTCTTCGAACTCATCTGCATCTGAAAATGTAGTATCTTCACCTAATTCCTCGCGAATCACCTTCAGCTGTTCTCTTAAAAGATATTCTTTTTGATGCTTATCTACTTTATTTTTTACTTTCCTTTGGAGTTCTTCTTTGATCTCCATGATCTGCATCTCATTCACAAGCTTCAATGATAATTTCTCATATCTACTCCAGAAATCCAGCTCTTCCAGAAGTTCCTGCTGATCCTTGTACTTCAATGGAATATTCGCAGCCACTTCATTTACCAGACGTTTTAAATCAGTAATATCGAGAATTTCTGCAACAGATTCTTTGGAAATCTTTCCATTCTTTGCTGCATATTCTGTAATAATTTCCTTCAATCCGCGCATCATTGCTTCCGCATTCAGATCATCCGGAATCGTGATCTCCTGTTCTTCCAGAACTTCTACTTCTGCACGAAGATAAGGATCTGTCTCTTCAATTTTCTTAAGAACCGCACGGTTCTTTCCTTCCACGAGAACCCTTACAACTTTCTTTGACAGCTTGATCAGCTGCTTCACAGATGCAACTGTTCCAGTCTCATAGACATCGTCCTGTCCGGGGTTCTCTGTCTCTATTGATTTCTGGGCAACCAGAAATATCTCCTGCTCTTCAACCATTGCCTGTTGAATTGCAGCGATGGAGCGTTCTCTGCTCACATCAAAATGAACGATCATCTCCGGCATGATTGTTAATCCTCTTAAGGCAACCATAGGGAGACTTCTTGTCTCGTTGTCCAATTCAATTCCTCCTCGTTAGAAAAGGCGGGTAGGATGGTACTTCCATCACTCCCGCCTCGTTTTATACTCCGCAACTGTTTGCAGGATTCCTGTATCCAGTTACTATTTGCTCTCAGATGTCAGGAATGATTTTCTATCCTCACTATCACGAGTATACTTCGGTTCTTCCACTCCAAGAACCGCTTCCTTCGTAATGCGGCATTCCTTGATTGTCTTATCTGACGGTACTGTAAACATCGTATCCATCATGATATTCTCCATGATCGCACGGAGACCTCTCGCACCTGTCTTACGCTTCAATGTTGTCTCTGCTATTTCTAACAGAGCATCTTTATCAAATTCAAGCTTCACGCCATCCAGCTCCAGAAGCTTCTGATACTGTTTTACGATCGCACTTTTTGGCTCTGTAAGAATGCGTATCAATGCATCCTTATCCAGAAGATCCAATGATACTGTCACCGGAAGTCTTCCGACCAGCTCAGGAATCAAACCAAACTTTACAAGATCCTGTGGAAGTGCTTCCTGAAGAAGTACATCCATATCGTACTCATGTTTTGATGCGATCTCTGCATTGAATCCGATTGATTTTCTATCGATTCTTGTCTCAATGATCTTATCGATTCCTTCAAAAGCACCACCACAGATAAACAAGATGTTCGTTGTATCAATCTGGATCAACTCCTGATGTGGATGCTTTCTTCCGCCCTGCGGTGGAACAGACGCAACTGTTCCTTCGATGATTTTCAAAAGTGCCTGCTGAACACCTTCTCCGGAAACATCTCGTGTAATGGATGGATTTTCTGATTTTCTTGTGATCTTATCAATCTCATCAATGTAAATGATTCCGTGTTCTGCACGCTCGATGTCTCCGTCTGCTGCCTGAATCACCTTAAGGAGAATATTTTCAACGTCCTCTCCTACATATCCTGCCTCTGTCAGTGCTGTAGCATCTGCGATTGCAAATGGAACATTCAGGACTTTCGCAAGTGTCTGTGCCAGAAGTGTCTTACCACATCCTGTTGGTCCAAGCATCAGGATATTACTCTTCTGAAGTTCTACTCCAAGATCCTGTTCTGCCAGAATTCTCTTATAATGATTGTAAACTGCAACAGAAAGAACTTTCTTCGCCTCATCCTGTCCAATCACATATTCGTCCAGAAAAGCTTTCATCTCTTCCGGTGTCAGGAGATTAATATCGTCAAGTGCAGCTCTGTCATTAAAATCTAATTCTTCCTCAATAATCTCGGTACAAATAGCGACACAGTCATCACAGATATAGGTTCCGTTCGGTCCTGCGATCATCTTACGAACCTGGGACTGTGTCTTATTACAAAACGAGCATCTTACGATATCCTCAGTCTTTTTTCCTGCCATATTCTGTCACCTCAATAACCAATTAATGGTTTACTATTACTTCGTCGATCAGACCGTACTCTTTCGCCTCTTCTGCAGACATGAAATTGTCACGCTCTGTATCCTGCTGGATCACTTCCAGCGGCTTTCCTGTATTTGCTGCCAGGATCTCATTCAATTTCTTCTTTGTACGAAGAATATGTTCTGCTGCAATCTGAATCTCTGTTGCCTGTCCCTGTGCACCACCGGATGGCTGATGAATCATGATTTCAGCGTTCGGAAGGGCAAATCTCTTTCCTTTCTTTCCACCGGAAAGCAGGAATGCGCCCATGCTGGCTGCCATACCGATACATACTGTTGAAACATCACACTTGATGTACTGCATTGTATCGTAGATTGCCAGACCTGCTGTTACAGATCCTCCCGGGCTGTTAATATACAGCTGGATATCCTTATCCGGATCGTCTGCCTCCAAGAACAGAAGCTGTGCAACGATCACGCTTGCTGACACATCATTTACTTCTTCTCCGAGGAAAATGATACGCTCCTTTAAAAGTCTTGAATAAATATCATAGGAACGCTCTCCGCGGCTTGTCTGCTCAATGACATAAGGTACTAAACTCATATGCTATCCTTCCTTTTCTATATGATTGTCGCTATTTGCAATAGTTATTACCAGCAACGCATAATTATTGTTCTGATCCTTACTCCCGAATCAGTCCTCATCCTCTCACTTCTTATAGAAAGAGAAAAGGCACACCTGATATACAGGCGCACCCTCTCAAGAAATCTAATAAATGATTAGCCTTCTACAGATGCATCAACGATCAGAGTAACTGCATCCTGTACTGCAATATCCTCTTTCATCTGCTTCTTCTCGTTCTCACCCATGAACTCTTTCAGCTTCTCAACTTCCATCTTATAAGACTCAGCCATCTTAGCTAACTCTTCATCAAGACGCTCATCAGATACTTCAATATTCTCTGCTGCTACGATTGCTTCAAGAACAAGTCTTGTTCTGATTCTCTTCTCAGCCTGTGGCTTAAGCTCTTCCATCATCTTCTCTTCTGAGAGACCTGTGAACTGGAAGTACTGCTCTACGCTGAGTCCCTGCTGCATAATGCGGCGTGCAAAGTCATCAGCCATCTGCTTAGCCTGAAGGTCAACCATTGGTTCCGGAAGATCGATCTCTGCATTAGCAACTGCCTGCTCTACAGCCTGATCTTCTTTCTTAGCCTTTCCTTCGTTCTCTTTACGCTCTTTAATCTGAGCCTTTACTTCTGCTCTGTAAGCATCAAGTGTCTCAGCCTTCTCGGAAACGTCAGATGCGAACTCGTCATCTACTTCCGGAAGCTCTTTTGCTCTGATTGCATGTACTGTGCATTTGAATACAGCTTCTTTACCCTTCAGATCTTCTGAATGATAATCTTCTGGGAATGTAACCTTAACTTCTACTTCTTTGTCAATCTCAGCTCCGATCAGCTGCTCCTCGAATCCCGGAATGAAAGAACCAGATCCGATTGTCAGTGGATAGTTCTCACCTTTTCCACCTTCGAATGCAACACCATCAACAAATCCTTCAAAATCAAGTGTAACATCATCTTTATCTGCTACAGCTCTGTCTGTAACCTCAACGATTCTTGCATGCTGCTCACGAACTTTCTCAATTTCCTCGTCAACTTCCTTCTGTGTTACTCTTGTAGAGTATTTGTCAACTTTAAGTCCTTTGTACTCTCCAAGTTTAACTTCCGGTTTAACTGCAACTTCTGCTGTGAAGATGAATGATTTTCCCTTCTCAAGCTGAACGATATCAATTGTCGGCTGGGAAGCAATCTCAAGTTCACTCTCATCATATGCTTTTGCATATGCCTCAGAGATCATGCGGTTTGCTGCCTCATCATAAAATACTTCCGGTCCGTACATCTTCTCGATCATCTGACGCGGAACTTTTCCTTTACGGAATCCTGGAAGGCTGATTTTGCTGCGCTCTTTTAAGTAAGCTGCCTGCAGTGCCTTCTCTACTTCTTCAGCTGAAACTTCGATTGTCAGCTTTGCCATATTATGCTCTAATTTTTCTACCTGTAAACTCATTTTCTTCCTCCTTGTTTATAAGCAAATTCTTTACTTATCGAACGAATTAATTTCTTAAAAGTATACATTCGCAGTCATTGAAACAGTATAGCATATAAAGTCTCATATTTCCAGTGTTTTTTCCACTTTCCTATATCTTTTACATGTTTTTTCACATTTTTCTGACTACTTTTTCTGATTTTATTCCTTATATACAATAGATTCTGCTATTTCAGAAGCTTTTTCATTACCAAAAAGCTGACGGATCAGTTCCAGTGCGAATGGTATTGCTGTTCCCACACCACGGCTTGTTGTGATATTTCCATCTGTGACAAAGGAACAGAACTTTGCTTCTTTACAATTCAGCTGTTCTTCCATCCCCGGATAACAGCATGCTGCTTTCTCTTTCAACAATCCAAGTGCTCCAAATACAGTCGGAGCTGCACAGATTGCTGCGATTCTCTTTCCCTTTTCATTGAACTTGCAAAGTAAGTCTGCCAGACCTTTATGCTCTTTTAGATGCAGTGTTCCCGGCATACCTCCCGGAAGTACAAGAAGTTCTGCGTCATCAAAAAATGCTTTCTCAAACAATTCATCCGCTTCCACCTGTATTCCATGTGCTCCGTCAATCTGCAGTTTTCCCATAACAGAAACTGTCTCTACAACCGCTCCTGCTCTTCTCAAAAGATCCACTACAGTTAAACCTTCTACTTCTTCAAAACCGTCTGCTAAAAATACAACTACTTTCTTCATCCAATACTTCCTCGCTTTCCGATGATATCTCAACAATGATTTCATTTTACTGCGTGGATAAGTCGTTCGTCAAGTCAAGATAGTACTCATCTCACCATTGCCTTTTTATATTTCACGTATTATGATGTAAGTGTCAAAAGTATAAATTGCGTTTGTGCTCGCACAAATAAGCAATTTATACTTATTGACACGCCGAACACCGAAAACGGAATAAAATGGTGTGAACACGCCATTTTATGGGAGTTTGAGGTGTTCGAGGATTGCGGGAATTGCATAGCAATGGAG
>OLPF01002482.1_pt1 | contig 11901 bp, 15 predicted proteins | sample 1673121 | NCBI WGS metagenome assembly OLPF01 (sample SAMEA3136756, study PRJEB25190) | human gut metagenome | reverse complement strand
GTAATGCAAGTAGTCCATATAATAATGAAGGAATAACAGAAAGTTCAAATGAGAATTTAAAAAAAGGCTTAGGAGATGGAACAACACAAGATGTAACAATCCGCCCAAATGTAACAAGTTGGAGATGGACAGAAGTAACAACCATGTATGATGTATGCCAAGCAATGAACGATACAGGAAATATTCATGGATTAACTAGTCAAACAGATACCATGATGATGAAAAATAGCCAATGGGGAGCAGTAGCATATTTAACCCAAAGTAAATATGGAAACAAACAAGGAACAGATGCAGAAAGTGGTATATGGAATAACCCTTATACAGAAGGATATATTTATGAGAATTCAGCTAGTGCATATGGAATGGAAAATTACAGCACCACATTAACTGGAATGGTGGGAGAAACAAGGTATACTAGAACAACTTATTATTCAAAAGTACAAAAAGGAAGTAAAGTAAATAATGGAGACAGTATTACTATAAAATACAATAATGTAAATTTAGTAGCCAATGGAGGAGGCCCAAATGGAACATTGGGAGAAGAATTTACAAGAACATATTATCGATATAATACAACTAATGGAGTAAAAGCAAGCACCACAAGAAACATTTATGGAATATATGATATGAGTGGAGGCAGTTTTGAATGCATGGCAAGCTTTTTAACGAATGGAACAACTAATTATATAACAACCATGAAAACAAAGCCGGCAAAATATATAGAACAATATGCAGGAAATGGAGCAACAGAGAGTGCAGAAGATAGACAAACCAATTATGAAGCAAACAAAGATGTATATGGAGATGCAATATACGAAACAAGTAGCAAAGGAGATGGGAGTCAATACAACAGTAGCTGGAATGCAGATTTTGCATGTTTTCCTTCCTTGACTATTCCTTTTTTCGTGCGTGGAGGCGATTTCGACTACAGTTCCAATGGTGGAGTGTTCTGCTTCTCTCGCACGTGGGAATATAACCGTCGCAATGGTTTCCGCGTAGTTGCAATTTAGAGGAGACTCTGGAATGTAAATATTTTTGCATAAACTGAAAAAATACTATAATTGTATAAAAAACTATACAAAAATTTTCAAGTAAAATTGAGCAAATTTGTATAGTTTTTTTACTGTGTTTTTTAATATAACTAATCTATATTTAATTCTAATTTTCCTTTATTACCATTAGTTTTAACTAATTTCTTAATATTTTCATATTTAAATTTTTCTTTTCACATTTCTTTCATAATATTGGATAAAAATTTTTTCATATATTGTCAAATTTAAAAATATACTATATAATAAAACAAATTCAAGAAGCATAACTATGGTTCTTGTTGCCAAACCGTTTAGGAGGCAGTATTATGAAAAAATTTTTATTAAATTACAAATCAACAATAATTCTTTTGGCTGCAATTATTGTTGGTGCTATTGCAGGAATTATATTTCAAGAAAAAGCAGCTATTTTAAGTCCTTTTGGAGATTTGTTCTTAAATTTATTACTGGTCGTAATTGTACCCCTTATTTTTTTAAACATTACTACATCAATTGGAAAAATGAAGCAACCTAAAAGACTAGGAAAAGTAATGATTACTATTGTGGTTGTATTTTTAATAACATCTATTTTGGCGGTAGCAATAGGCTTTGTAAGTACGTATTTTATTAAATTGGTAGAACCAGAGGACGGAGAACAAATTAAGGCATCTTTAGAGACAGAGGAAGAACAAATAGAAAAAGAAGAACTATCTATTTTGGAAAGAACAGTAAGTTTAATATCTGTCAATGATTTTTCACAATTACTTTCAAGAGATAACATAATTGCATTACTAGTATTTTCTGTTATATTTGGTGTTGCAATTAATATAACAGGGGAAAAAGCAAAACCTGTTATGGATTTTATTATAGCAGCAAATGAAATTATTATGAATGTTGTAAAAATTATTATGTATTATGCACCAATTGGGTTAGGATGTTATTTTGCAAGTTTAGTTGGAAATTTTGGCGCATCCATTGCTATAGGATATTTAAAAACATTTATAATGTATACATTAGTTGCATTTATATTTTATTTTGTAATGTACACATTTTATGCATGGATAGCTGGAGGTAAAAAAGCAGTAGTAGCATTTTGGAAAAACGTTTTGCCAGCAACATTAACCTCATTGGGAACATGTTCAAGTGCTGCTACAATTCCAGTTAATGTTGAATATACTAAAAAAATGGGAGTACCAAATGATATTGCGGAAACAACAATTCCATTAGGAACTAGTTTTCACAAAGATGGTTCTATTATAGGTTCTATGTTTAAAATTATGTTTTTAGTGTGCTTGTTTGGAACAAATATGTCAACTCTAGGCGACATATTGGGAATGCTTGGAATAGCTTTATTAGCTAACTTATTAATTACAGCTGTACCAATTGGTGGTGGAACAATTTCTGAAATGCTAATTATTACAATGATGGGGTATCCTGTTGCAGCATTACCAATTTTAACAATTATTGCAACGATTATAGATCCACCGGCAACTATGCTAAATTCTGTAGGAGATTCTGTATCTTCTATGATGGTAGCTAGAATCGTTGACGGAAAAAATTGGATGCAAGAAAAAAAGTAGATTAAATAAAGAGTTCAAAAATGCAATTGATAAAATGTTACATACTATATTTCTTTTAAGAGAAGTAAATTCAAACACCATATCAAATTGCATTTTTTGTGTCAATTTTAATTTGATATTTATTTTAAAATATAGTATGATTAAACCTAATAAGGAGAGTGAAAAAAATGATTGAACTAGAAGAAAATAAACGTAAATTAGTAGAACTAAAGTCAAGGTTAGAAGGTGTAGGTGAATCTCTTTGACATTATTGGTTTAAAAAAAGAAATACAAGATTTGCATAATAAAACTTTGGAAGAAGGTTTTTGGAATAATACCGAAAATGCAAGTATTATTTTAACAAAATTAAAAAGACTACAAAATAAACAAGATAAATATAAAAAATTGCAGAACGAATTAAATAATTTGCTAGAAATGAATGAACTATTGTTAATAGAAGAAGAGCCGGAACTAGCAAAAGAAGTTTTGAGAAATACAAGAAAATTAGAAAGAAACATTGGTAATAGTGAACTAGAAATGCTTTTTAAGGGAAAATATGACAAAAACAATGCCATTGTAACAATTCATCCTGGAGCTGGTGGAACAGAGTCTCAAGACTGGGCTGAAATGTTATATAGAATGTATGGAAAATGGGCAAATGCTAATGGCTTTAATTTTAAAGAACTAGATTTTTTAGAAGGAGACGAAGCAGGAATTAAAAGTGTTACATTTTTAATAGAAGGAGAAAATGCTTATGGTTATATGAAATGTGAAAAGGGTGTTCATAGACTAGTTAGAATATCTCCTTTTGATGCTGGTGGAAGAAGGCATACTTCTTTTGCTTCAGTAGAAGTAATGCCAGAAATCACAGAAGACATTGTTATTGAAATTAATCCAGAAGATTTGCGAATTGATACTTATAGATCTTCTGGAGCAGGTGGGCAACATATTAATAAAACAGATTCAGCTGTTAGAATAACACATATTCCAACAAATACAGTAGTAAGTTGCCAGTCTGAAAGATCTCAAATACAGAATAAAGAAACTGCTATGAAAATGTTAAAATCAAAATTACTAGATTTAAAAGAAAAGGAAAATCAAGAAAAAATAGAAAATTTAAAAGGAGAACAAAAGGAAATTGCTTGGCGGAAGCCAAATACGTTCTTATGTTTTTCATCCATATAGTATGGTAAAAGACCATAGAACAAATTTTGAAGTAGGAAATACAGAATCTGTTATGAATGGTGACTTAAATGGATTTATGGAAAGCTATTTAAAACAAATAGAAGAAAAAAATTAAAACTTACCAAAAAAACTGTATTTATAATTTGAATTTTTGGTATAAAATTTAAAATAAATAAAACAAACTAGAAAAAAAGAGATAATTTTTTTTATTAAAAATATTTCCTATTTTGAAAAAATATATGATATAATGAATTCAAACTATGCGAACTTATTAATAGCAGGATATGAAAACACATTAATAGCAATGGCTATGAGTATTTATTATGGAAATAAAGTATTGGTGGAAATTCTAATTAGCATAGAAACTTGACACCTAATTAATTTACTTATTAGTGAAAATTATTGTATAGCAAAAATGAAATAATTGAAGGAATGAAAAAGATTGGAAACAAAAAGTGTTAAAAAAAACTATTTATATAATCTGGTATACCAAGTTCTTGTATTGCTATTACCTATTATTACAACTCCTTACATTTCAAGAGTACTAGGAGCTGAAAATGTAGGAATTTATAGTTTTACAATTTCTATTGTTACCTATTTTACGCTATTTGGCTCTTTGGGTGTTTCTCTATATGGTCAAAGAGAAATTGCTTATGCAAGGGAAAATAAAAATAAGCGAAAAAAAATATTTTTAGAAATTATTATTTTTCGTTTTATTACTATGTCAATTGCTCTGCTAATATATTATTTTATATTTGCACAAAATAATGAATATAAGGAATACTATCAAATACTTTTACTATACTTGTTAGCAGCTGCTTTTGACATTAGTTGGTTCTTTCAGGGGATGGAAGAATTTAAAAAAACAGTTACTAGAAATGTAATTGTGAGACTTGCTAGTGTATGTTGTATTTTCATTTTTGTCAAAACGCGGAGAAGATTTGGCAAAATATTTATTAATTTATTCTTTAGCAGACCTTTTAGGAAACATTTCTTTATGGTTATATTTACCAAAATACCTAAAGGGTTATGAAGTTAAAAATTTAAATATTGGAAGACATATGATACCAATTATATTGCTATTTATTCCGCAAATAGCAATTAAATTATATAATATTGTGGATAAAACAATGATTGGTTACATGATTACCAGTAAAGCAGAATTGGGAAATTACGAAGAGGCCTATAAAGTAATTAATGTTTTATTTACAGTGGTTTCATCTCTAGGAATAGTAATGGTACCAAGAATTGCAAGTGTGTTTGCAACAGGAGACAAGAAAAAACTAAATGAATATATTATGAAGTCGTTTCGATTTATTTTCTTTTTAGCCTTTCCTATGATGATGGGAATTATTACAATTTCAAAAGAATTTGTTCCTATTTTTCTAGGAGATGGGTACGAAACAGCAGCAAGTATTATTAATGCACTAGCTCCTATGATATTATTCTGCGGAATTACCAATGTAATAGGAACACAATATTTATTACCAACAAAAAAACAAAAAGTATATACCATATCAATAGTTGCTGGATTAATTGTGAATATTATATTTAATTTAGTTTTAATTCCATTTTTAGGAGCCTTCGGAGCAGCAATTGTAACAACTATATCGCAATTAGTTGTAGTACTAGTGCAAGTCTATTATATAAAAAAACAAATGGATATTTCTTATGCTTTTCATTCAGGGAAAAAATATTTAATTGCATCATTAGTAATGTTTGCAATGTGTATGATAAGTGGATTTATTGTATCAGAAGGAGTATGGGGTATTATTGTTAAAATGATTGTAGGAGGAATTACTTATTTTTTAGTATTGATTATTTTAAAAGACAAATACGTATATGAAGTAAGAGATATTGTAAAAAGGCAATTAAAAAGAACATAATTTGTTTTATAAATTACATCATATACAGGATAATTTGTATCGGTATAGCCAAAGAAAATTATCCTTGCTGTTACTAGCTATTTTGCTTTATGCGCTGCCTACTTTATGGATTTTATTAATGGAGATTTTTTAAATAAAAATATAGATATTGTTAAAAACAAACAGAGGTAACAAAAAACAAACTCCTTTCATAATATATACAAATTATGAAAGGAGTTTTATTTTATGGACTATGAAGTGATGATGAATGGAAATGTAAAAGTTGGACAATATGCTCCGGAATTTGAAGGGCAAACAACAATGGGAAATATTTCATTAAATGATTACAAAGGAAAATGGGTCGTTCTATTTTCCCATCCACGGAGACTTTACCCCCGTAGAATCTTACAATTTGGGGAAATATGAAAACGCTTGATATTGCTGAAGTTTTTCAGTATGAAAAAATAGTCAAATTTTAAAAATGTTATATTATACGATACATTTGCTAAATGTAGAATAAAAATGGCTTAGAAAGCGAATGTGAGGCAATCGCTTTCTTTTATACCTATTAACAAGTATGTTAATACCCATAAACAAATAAGTGATGAACCTATTAACAAAAATGTTAAAGATATAATAAATAATAATAAAATATATAATAAAGATAACTGCAGATTGAAAAATGGCAGAGATTATAGCAATTTCGATTGGACAAGTTTGTATGTAAATAATTTTTATTAAAAGACTTGCATAAAAATTCAAACAGAGTTAATATCACACACCAAGTGGAGGTGAGATTAAAATGGATGGTAAGAGAAAAAAGATGTTAGAAATAATATCTAAAGCAAGAGAAGAAAAGTTAGCAAGTCTTAATAGTGAAGACAAAGATTTCTTTAAAGTACATAATATTGATAGAAGTGCAAGACGCAATAGTTTGAATACAGAATTAGAAAAGATACCAAAAGATTTGAGAAAACTGAAAGAAATTATCATAGTTAAATTAGATGATTATGTAGAAACTATTAATCGTGAAAACTGGTATTTGTGCAAAAAATATTATCTAGCGGGACTAAAAGATGGAATTAATTTAAAAGAAGAAATTAAATAAGATTGGAAAGCAAGTATATTATTTATGTGTTTTATACTTGCTTTTTTCCTAAAAATTGAGACATCTGATTGTCTACTCTAAAATAAAAGAGTCTACCGCTAAAAGCCACGCTTTTAGGCAGTTTGCGGGTATGGAGAGGTCGCCCTGATCCTGCAAAAACAATTTGAAAAATGGATTAAACAAATTTTGCTAAAAATTACTTGGAATATTGTAAATATTATCTTCTACTGATATAATATAAAAATAAGAGGCGGAGTTATTAAAAAATATGGATACTATAGTTTATTTAATTAGACATGCTGAAACTATTGATGAGAATAGAATAAGAAGAAAGAGAAAATAGAAGAAAAGTTGATGGTTCAGTACAAGCAATGCAAGAATTTGCAAAATGGTATGAGCATCAGTAATTATTTTAATAATTCACAATAAATATGGCAGATTATTAAGGAATTAAATTTATTAAATACAGATGCAGAAATTCTTTATCGAAATTTTAATCTTTTAAGTGGTGGAGAACAAATAAAAATTCTTTTAATAAGCTTATTTTTAAAAGAAAATAACTTTTTACTTATTGATGAGCCAACAAACCACTTAGATATTGAGACGAGAAATAATTTAGTAGAATATTTGAATAAGAAAAAGGGATTTATTTTAGTGTCACACGATAGAAATTTCTTAGATAAAGTAATAGACCATATAATTTCTATAAATAATACAAATATAGATATTCAAAAAGGAAATTTCTCATCATGGCAAGAAAATAAAGATAGACAAGACAATTTCGAATTAACGCAAAATGAAAAGCTAAGAAAAGATATTGGACGATTAGAAATTGCATCAAGAAATACTGCAAATTGGTCTGATAAGATAGAAAAGACAAAATATAATACCACCAATTCTGGCTCTAGTGTAGATAGAGGATATATAGGGCATCAGTCTGCTAAGATAATGAAGCGTTCTAAAGTGTTTGAAAGAAGAATCGATAAAGCAATTGAAGAAAAGTCTAGCTTATTAAACAATGTGGATAGAAGTGATAGCTTAAAAATAATTCCATTAGAAAGCAGAAAGAATCCATTAGTTTTAGCAGAAGAATTACAAATAAAATATGATAATAAAGGTATATTTAATCCGATTTCCTTTGAAGTAAATAATGGAGATAGAGTTGCGATAGTTGCTAAAAATGGTGCAGGAAAATCGAGCATATTAAAATTAATTTTAAAAAAAATAATATAGAAGATGAAAAAACCTTACAAACGCTTGTGGATAGTAGTAATTTGGAATATACAGGTACTTTAAAAGTGGCGAATGATTTGAAAATATCATATGTGTCACAAAGTACGGAATATTTAAAAGGAAATCTTAAAGAGTTCGCAAAACAATACGAAGTTGAAGAAAGCATTTTTAAAGCAATGCTAGTAAAAATGGGATTTTCAAATTCGGAATTTGATAAAGATATTAAACGAATGAGCGAAGGACAGAAAAAGAAAATTCTAATAGCAAAAAGTATATCAGAACAAGCAAACCTTTATATCTGGGACGAGCCATTAAATTATATTGATATTCTAACAAGAATACAAATTGAAGATGCTATCTTAAAATACAAGCCTACAATTATTTTTGTAGAGCATGATGAAACATTTATAAAGAAGATAGCCACAAAGACAATACAATTAGATAATTTACATAGGAAAGGATAAAAAATCTTATGATATATACAACTTATTACAACTCACCGGTTCGGAAAAATATTGCTTGCAAGTAAAGATAATAAGTTAATAGGACTATGGATAGAAGGACAAAAATATTATCTAGGAAAGTTAAAAGAAGAGATACAGGAAAAAGATGATGACATTATTTTAGTAAAAGCAAAAAAATGGTTAGACAGATATTTTAAAGGAGAGAAACCACAAATTTCTGAGCTGGATTTAGCACCAGAGGGAAGTGACTTTGCGAAAAATGTTTGGAAATTATTATGCGAGATTCCTTATGGAGAAGTGACTACCTATGGCGAAATAGCAAAGAAAGTGGCTAAGATAATGAATAAAAGTACAATGTCAGCACAAGCAGTAGGTGGAGCAGTAGGTCATAACCCAATTTCTATTATTATTCCTTGCCACAGAGTAATAGGAACAAATGGAAGTTTAACAGGCTATGCAGGTGGGATAGATAAAAAGATATTTCTATTAAAACATGAAAAAGTTTCTTTAAAGAGTATTGAGGCAGACAAGAGTACAAAATTTGTAGGGAGATAAGTATGGGAATTATTTTAGTTTTGGGAATATTATTAATGCCATATGTAGCAGCTGCCATAATAATAGGAGTAATAAGTTCAAACGTAATAAAAAGTAAGAAACTTAAAATCTTAATAGTTGTAGTTATTTTACTTTGTACATGTATAATATTTTACAAGATGACTAAGGTTTTATAGAATTAAGAAAGAGGTGGAGATAATGAGAGATGTAAGAATAGAAAAATTAGCTAGTAATTTATTAAGTCATTCTATTAATTTGCAAAAAGGAGAAAAAATATTAATAGAAATAATAGGGATGGATGCAATTCCTTTAGGAAAAGAATTGATAAAACAATCTGAAAAGATAGGAGCGTTACCATTTTTTAATATTGTAGATTACGGAATAATGAGAGAAATGCTTATAAATGCAACACAAGAACAAATGCAAATTTATGCAAAACATGACTTAGAAAGAATGAAGGATATGAATGCATATATTGGAGTAAGAGCAAGTACAAATACAGCAGAATTAAATGGAATCTCAAAAGAAAAAATGGAAATATATAATAAATACTATACTTTACCTGTTCATTTTGAAGAAAGAGTTAAACATACCAGATGGTGTATTTTAAGATATCCAAATGCATCAATGGCACAAATGAGTAATATGAGTACTGAAAACTTTGAAGACTTTTATTTTAATGTTTGTACATTAGATTATGATAAAATGTCAAAAGCTATGGATCCTCTAGTTAAGTTAATGAATAAAACGAAAAATATTCATATAATAGGCGAAGGAACAGATTTAACATTTAGTATAGAAGGTATACCTGCTGAAAAATATATGGGAACATTTAACATTCCAGATGGAGAAGTTGCGACAGCACCAGTAAAGAATAGTGTAAATGGATATATAACATATAATACAGAAACAAGGTACAATGGAGTGTTGTTTAATAACATTCGATTTGAATTTAAGGATGGAAAAATAGTTAAAGCTACATCGAACAAAACAAAAGAACTTAACGAAATTTTAGACATAGATGAAGGAAGCAGATATATTGGAGAATTTGCTATTGGCTTAAATCCATATATAGAAAAACCAATAGGAGATACGCTATTTGATGAAAAAATAAAAGGAAGTTTTCATTTTACACCAGGAGATAGCTTGGAAGAAAGCGATAATGGTAATAGCTCAAGTATTCATTGGGATATAGTAAATATTCAAACACCAGAATATGGTGGAGGAGAAATATGGTTTGATGATATATTAGTAAGAAAAGATGGAAGATTCATTTTAGAAGAGTTAAAAGCATTAAATCCAGAGAATTTAATATAAGTCTTAAGTATTTAAATTATTTAAGATAATTACTCTATATAAACAAAATGTATAGAATAATTATCTTTTTTATGATATATTATTTAAAAAAGAGACAAGGGGTGTAATATGATAAAAATAAATTTTGAAGGAAATAGATCAGTAGCATATGATGATAATAAGCAAATTGGTGAGTGCGATTTTATAGAAAATGAAAATACTTGGAATATAGTTCATACAGAGGTAGATGATACATATCAAGGGCATGGGATTGCAAGAAAGTTAGTGGAATGTGTTATTGAAAATGCAAAGAAAGCTAACAAAGAAATAATGGCTGATTGTTCTTATGCAAAGATAGTATTGGAAAGGCAAAATAGAGAATAGTAAGTTGAAGGGGGATTGTTTATGGCAGCTTTAACAGTAATTCCTTTAATCGGAACATTAGGAATATTATGTATAGGATTTAATGTAATAATTATTACATTATTAATATTAACAATAGTATTTGGAGTAATAAGATTTTTAAAAAAGAAATTCAAAAAAACATTTATTATACTATTGATAGCAACAATATTATTTGTGATTATAGATTTCTTTGCAATAAATAATCTAATACATAAATTTAATGAAATAAGCATAAATGAAAATACGGAAATAATACAGAAAGATGGAAAAATGATTTTAACTGATAACCCTATTGAACAATTATTTATGTCAGATGAGAAAATTACACAAATTCTTTGTAATGACATAATGAATAAAATTAAAACAAAAGATTATGAAAATATAAAAAGTATTTTCTCAAATGATATGATAAAAAATGTAACAAATTTAGATGAAGGAATAAACAAACTAATATATATTTCAAATGAAAATATTACGTATTTTAAAGTACAAGAAAACGGAACAGAAACTCATTGGGATAGTGGAAAACATAGAAAAACATATAGATTTAGTATTGATATAAATACTGATAATAAAGTATATAGTATTGGCTTTGAGTATGATTACCAGAATCCTTTTAATACAGAAACTTTAGGTGTTAATAGAATGGTAATTGTAGATGAGGAAAGAAATATTTTAGTTTTAGTAGATAATGAAAATATAAATAAAGGATATTAAAATATTTATGGAGGCAGTTATGATTAAATCAAACATAAAAAAGCAATTTTCTTGTGATAAAAATAAATTGTGGAATATTATTACAGATAATTCAAATTATAAATAGAGAACTGACTTATCAAAAATAGAAATAATAGATGAAACACATTTTGTTGAATATACTATAAACAACTTTCCTACATATTTCACGATTACTGCAAAAGAAAAGTTAAAAGAGTATAAATTTGATTTAGAAAATGCTAATTTAAAAGGAAAATGGATTGGTGTTTTCAAAGAACTTCCAAATGGTAATATTGAATTAGACTTTACTGAAGAAATAGTAGATAATGTTATAAATGCAAAGGAACCATAAAAGTACGGATATTATATCGTTTGTCCAAGCTGAGACAACCTTCCAATTCCAAAAAAGGAAGGTTGCTTCAATCGCACTCCGCCTTGAAAAGGCTCCGTTTGGTCGCTGCGCGGACTGCACTTCATAATATCCGT
>OLPF01002481.1_pt1 | contig 11902 bp, 9 predicted proteins | sample 1673121 | NCBI WGS metagenome assembly OLPF01 (sample SAMEA3136756, study PRJEB25190) | human gut metagenome | reverse complement strand
AAAACCGGGCTCGAACAAACACGCCTATTGACAATGGCTTTCTCATATTAAAGGGTTGATTTCTACAGATGTTACATCCATGCCACAGTTGGTAAGTATCAGGCCCTGTATTCTGGGGCCAGAACACAAATCGAGAGCCTTCCGTGCGCTCTGCGGTGTAAGGCGCCAATCTCAGCAAATCTGTCCCACAATACTGCGCTGAAGAACAAGACGGAACCCCTGAGCCAAACTCCCCTATACCTTATTAAGGCTAAGACAGGCAAGTTCACGCACCCGGCATATTCCAGAATAACATCCTATTGTTTTAGATGCTCTACAAGCATGAACAGCCGCGAATCGGAAAGATCTTCTAGTTTCGCCCCGACTGACCGCCAAGGGCCAAAATGGCCCCTCCATCCCCGGGCGACTGGCTCTGGCGCGCCGAGGAGTGTCCCCAAGTGCCGGCAGAAAAGAAACGTCCCTATCTGCCGGCTAGAGAGCACCGAAGAGGATGGCGTAGGTAGTGGATTCGCCGAGCTTGAGCTCGTCGCCGGGATTGAGTTGGGCGGAACGGCCGGGCTCGACCTGAATGCAGACGCGCGTGGCCCCGTTTACCACCACGGTTCCGTTGGTGGACGACAAGTCCTCGACGTGCCAGATATTTTGAGCATCGCACCAGATATGGGCATGGCGGGCCGAGACATCGTCGCCGACGTCGGTAATATCGCCCTCACCAGTGGCCAGCGCGCCAATCTCAACACCCCGCTCACTCGGCTGAATCCAGCGCGGGGCGCTCACGACAAAACTGTTTTGCACGCGCAGCAAGCCCAAGGGGTGCGCCGGGGCGGGTTCGCGCTCGCCTGCGGTCATCGACATGCCAAGCGAACGCGGCGTGGAGGTGCCTCCGCCACAGGTCGCGTGCGCGTAGTCGATGGCATAGTTCACCGAGGACCGCACATCCGCCGAACAACCGACGGCGACAAACAGCACCAACACGGCCTCGGCGCGCTCGGCGGGCATGAGTTCCGCCGCCTGGGACAGGCGATCGAGCGCGTTGCGATAGAGATTCGTGTCCTGGTGGCACTCTTCGAGCGCGCGTACCATCGGTTCACCTGCAGGACCGCACACCATATTGATCACAGCCGTGGAGTCCATGGGATTTCGCTGGCGCAGGGCCAGTTGCGACATAATACGCGCAGCCAAGGTACCGTATTCGGCAAAGTAGCGCTGCTGAAGCGTGCCGACCGGCGCGCGAACGATAAAGCGGGAAACCCAAGAGCGATCGGCGGCTCGGCTCTGCGGGCTGCGGCCGTCGGCGAGCGGACGGGACGAAAGCACCAAGCCGCACAGCTCGATATGGCTCAGATGCGCCGCGCGCTTAAAGATGTCAAACATGGCCCCGCATGGGGTGAGCTCAACTTGAGATGCCATGACCTAGGCCTCCTTGGTCGTAGAAATAGAATCGGACGATACTTCGACAGGTCCGCCAAAAGTACGGGCAGCTGCGGCTCCACCGGCAAGCGGAGTCGCCATCTGGGCTTTTGTGCGTCGCGGTGCCGAAGCGGGAAGTTCAAAGGCAAAGCCCATCGCAAGCAAAAACCACGTAAGCGTATAGGTTGCAACCAGAGCGGCAACAAGGCCGCCCATCACGGCGCGTTGGGAAAATACGCTACATGCAGCCACAACCAGCACCGGAACCTCGCAGGCAGAAAGCGCAAGCACACCCTGCAGGAACCCCGAGCGCCGATTGCGCGCAAGTGCCCCCGCGGCAACGCCGGCTATGCCTGGCAGCGCCAAAGCCAGTGCGGCAATAATACCCGGTAGCGACCCAGACCACACGAGCGATCCCAAAATCGCCGTCACGCGAGCGCCCGACGCCAGCAGCGCGGCCGAAACCACGACCACAGCCCAAACCACGCTGCAAACGACCGCCGCACCGATCATCAGCGCGCGACGAACCGCGCGGCCAGACGCATCCATGGGGCACGGCGTGAGCGGCTCGCCGCGGAGCGAACGACCGACATTTTGCGCATAGTGATCACAAAACGCCGAGAGCGCCGCCTCGACCGCCGCCGGCTCGGGACGATCTTTTTGATGGCTGGACAGACAGGCCATCACCACGTCGAACAGCTGGGCATCGACAAACGCCAGCGCATCACGTAGCTCTTCGGAATCCGGCTCAAGCCCTAGCTGCTGGGCCTGCTCGGCCGCGGCGAGCGCCACATCGGGCTCACGACGAAGCAGCTGAGTCAAATCGCAACCGGGCGCATGGGCACCAATGGGATAGTCGGGCCGCGTGTCCATCTTAAGACGGTAGGGGCTGGCGATGTCGCGCGTCTTTTTGCGCGAACCCGAGGTGCCCGAAGTGCTCGGCGCGGCTTCGTATGGCGCGACGCCGGCAATGAGCTCGTAAACCGTGCTTGCCGCGGCATAGACGTCAATCGCCGGCGACATACGCAAAGCGCGCAGATCGGGAATATCGTCGGTGAGCATCTCGGGCGGGGCATAGGCAACCGTCGCGCGACGCAGCGTGGCATAGCGCTCGGTAAAGGATGCCTTGCCGCCGGTACCGGCCACGGCCGACGCAGGCTCAAGCGCCAGCGACGAGCCAAAGTCGATCAGGCACAGGTCAAAGGTGCCCTCGGCAAGCTGCCGGTCAAGCGGTAGACGCGCCGTGCGCACCATAATATTAGCGGGCGAGATATCGCGATGGACAAAGCCCTCACCCACCAGGCTCATACGGCAGAGCAGATCGAACAGGTCGCGACCCAGACGCGCCGCCACAAGCGGCGACAGGCGTCCGGCATCGTCCACGGCGAGTCGCGAACGCAAGCGGGCAAGCGTCTCGCCCTCGACCCATTCCATGACAATTGCAGGCACACCGTCGACCTCGCCCCAGCCATAGAGGCGGGGAAAGCCCTTAAGGCCCGAAAGGGCGCGATGGCATTCGTATTCCTCGCGAAACGCCGCCTTGAACTTGGCGACCAGCGCCTCGTGAGCGGCATCGTCGTCAAACTCATCGCGCGTCGGCAAGATGAGCTGCTTGAGTGCCACGGCCTCGCCTTGGGCGTTGACGGCACGTGTCACGCGGCCGATACCGCCACGGCGCATGGTGGCATCGTCGGCAAACAGCATCGTAAAACGACGCAGATAGGCAGGCAGTTCGTCCTGACCGAGCGCAATGGCCGGCTCAAACCCGTCGACACGCGCCAGGCGCAGGCCGACCATGGGATCGCGACCGAGCGATTGTGGTGTGGTGGATGCAAGATCGGTCATCATAGGGCAAGCGCCGCCACGTTATTGTTGAAGTTACCGAGCGCGACGTCATCATCGCCGTAATGGCCGACCCATTGACATAGGTTGGTGTAACAGCCCCACAGATTGGCATACTGCTGATACCACTTTGACCGGGGCGAGAATGTCTGACGACCGAACTCAGCTCGAATAACAAACATCTCCCCGACCAGGCTGTCGCACGGTCTGGGATCTCCCGTAGAGTTATAGGTCGAGACCACGTCATTGGCACGAGAAACATAGCCGTCGAGCATGTTGTACTTGGTCACAAGCCAACTGTGAATGCTCTCTTCTTCAGCAGCGGAAAGGCCACCGGAGTTTGCATCGTTGTCAGTGTTGCCGCCCGTCGAGCCGCCGTTTCCAGACCCTCCGGTAGAGGAACCCGGCCCAGAGCCGCCGCCCGAACTCGATGAATCCGAGCCGGAGCCAGAAGTATCCGAGCTACCGGGCTTTCCGGACTGCTGGGCGTCCTGCTCCTTCTGCTGCTCGACCTTATTCACCGTTGCCGCCACGCTATTGTTGGACAACCGATCGATGATCTTGGTGTTGGTGAGCACGATGGTTTTGCCATTGGCAAGCGTGACTTCGTTGTCCGGGGCCTCGGCGCCGTCCGCATCGTCAGTGCCAAACACAATATGCCCGACCACACTTGCCCAAGCATATCCAGTCGTGGTGCCCAGATCACTTTTGACCTCATGCCCCACGCGCGGTTCGCGTGCGGCATGCGCCTGCATCATGGACGGCACGGTCATGCCATAGGCAGAAACGCCAGCTATGACCAGCACCAGCGAGCAGGACAGCAGTGCGTACGCCCGCGGCGCCAAGCCCAGTCGGCGTCGCATGCGCACCGCGGCGCCGCGCTTTGTCTGAGTGCCACCGGGCCGCATGCGTTCTCCTCCAAGAAAAACACGCCGCTCAGAAGCGGCGCATTCATTCAAATCCATATTTGAGTGTATCAGCGAACCCAAAAGGTTGCGAAACGAATGGGCAAATTAAGGATGCGAGCGGAAGCATCCATGCGATAAGCGGATACGAAGCATCTTTGTTGCACAACAAACTCACAGTCGCACGGGGAAATTATGACTACCCCGTGCGTCGCGAGGAAAACATATGGCAGGAGCAGGCTCGCCACCTAAATCGCGCGACGGGCCTCGATGGCACGGCCAAGCGTAAGCTCGTCGGCATACTCCAAGTCGCCGCCCACGGGAAGGCCGCTTGCCAGACGCGACACCTCGACGCCCAACGGCTTGATGGTACGGGCCAGATAGCTCGCCGTGGTCTCGCCCTCGATGTTGGGGTTGGTGGCAATGATGACCTCATGGATATCCTCGTGGCCCAGACGCGCCAGCAGCTCGCGGATGTGCAACTGCTCGGGACCAATCTTGTCCATGGGACTGATCACGCCACCCAATACGTGGTAGAGACCGTGGTAGCTGCCCGTGCGCTCGATCGCCTGGACGTCGCGCGGCTCGCCCACCACGCAAATACGAGTGGTATCGCGCATCGGGTCCTGGCAGATGGAGCACTCGTCGGCCGTGGCGTAGTTAAAGCAACGGCTGCAAAAGTGGACCTCCTGCTTAACCTCCAGGATGGCCTCGGCCAGGCGGCGCGCCTCCTCGACGTCGGCCTCCAACAGGTAATAGGCGATGCGCTGGGCCGACTTGGGACCAATGCCCGGCAGACGGCCCAGCTCATCGAGCAGTTTTTGCAGACTGTGATTTGCACTCATATATATGCGTGTCTTAGAACGGCATGCCCGGGATGTTGAGGCCGCCGGTGATGGCGCCCATCTGCTTGTTGGCGAGCTCGTTGACGCCGCGGACGGCCTCGTTGACGGCAGCCATGATCATATCCTGCAGCATATCGACGTCCTCGGGATCGAGGGCATCGGGATCGATGGTGAGGTTGACGAGCTCCATCTCGCCGTTAACGGTCACCTTGACCATGCCGCCGCCGGCAGAGGCGTCGACGGTCTGGGACTTGAGGTTCTCCTGCGCGGCGGCAAGCTGCTCCTGCATCTTGCGAGCCTGCTTCATCATCTGCTGCATGTTCATACCGGCCATGATGGCTCCTTTACGTGCGGCCGCACGCCGAGCTGCAAGGGCAGCCGGAGCACGGCGGGACTTTCAAACTCAAAAATCGTACCACGGCGCGCGGCGAGAGAGCGGGGCGGACGTGTTACCTCAGTCGATATACATGTCCTCCAATACAAACCGCACTCAAAGATTATGCAAGGTCGAATTATGCAAGGTTGCATAATATCGCACACTCAATCTAGTAGAGCCGAATCCGGCATTTCATGTGCGCCACTAAATAGCTAAATGCCGAACCGCTGCTCGAGGCGGCGCACATGGCGGCAGGGTATAATTTGATTGCCATAGATAGTAATTTGGAGGTGCCCCATGAATGCCCCCAACGCGCTCCAAAACATCCGCTCAAAACACCCCGTTGCATATGTGGTTCTCTATCTCTTTGTCGGCTGGGCATTGCTGGTTGTCATCACCCATGCCATAGCTTTTGGAGCAGAACTGCTGATAGCCAGCTCGGACCAGCCCGTCGTCAAATGGGAGACGACCGATGAGTGCACCGACGGAACCCGAACCGTCTACTACAACAGCCCGTCCCTCTATCAAGAGTTCAAGGTCAAGATAAAGGACTTCAAGATTGTCGATGCCGAGCTAGGCGTTTATTTGGCAATCGGAGCAACCATTAACGCCGAGCAAGTCGAGTACACGGACAGCCATGCGACGTATCGTATCGACCTCAGCATCCTAGGCCGACCGTCACGCACCTGTCTGCTCAAATGCGACATACGCGGCACCACACTACACATGTCCGAAATACAGATGCGCCCGGACAAGGGGTCCTCTTCTTGAGCAGTATACCCGCCTGCGCAGCTACTCCACCGGTTTGAAGATGGTGGCCTGGCCGAAGACGTTGCGGATGAGGGCTTTGGCCTCGTCCTCGGTCTGCGGGATGCTCGGGGCTGCGCCCTGATGGCCGAAGGGGCTGCCGGCGCCGGGGTTGGACTCCCAAGGGGCAGCGGGGGCGTCCCCCTCTTTGGGGGCAGCTGCAGCGGACTTGGGCGCGGACGCCGCACCCGGCACGTCGAACGGAGGAAGATCGTCCCCGCTCGCATCGCCGGCAAAGCCGCCGACCATGGCGTCGTCGTAGGGCACCTGCTCGGATTCCCACGGCGCGGACTGCGCGACAGACTGAGCCTTGGGGGCAGCCGAGCGCTCGGGCGCACGGGGTGCGGGCTCGGTCGGGAGCTTACCCGTGGCAGGAGCGCCGGCGGGGTTGTCGGAGCGTAGCCAGGGGGCTTTGCCTAGGTCAGACGACTTGGGCGCGGGCGAGGCGGGCTTGGACACGGGTGTCGGAGCAGCCGGTTTGGGCGCCGCGGGCTTAGGCGCCGACGGGGTCGACGCCGCTACCGGTGTCGCTTGCCGCTGCGGCGCGCTGGCGCTCGAGGATGCAGGGGCCGCCGAGGACACGGGTTGCGGGTCCGCAGATGCCGCAGCCCGTGCAGATGGAGAATGCTCCTCATGTTGAGGAGCCGGCGTGCCACCCCCATCCAAGACATAGTCGACGGTACGACGACCGAAGACCGCGCAGACCGTCGGCAGGACCACCGACTGCGTATCGGCGCGACCGAGCATCTTAATGGCAAAAGTCGAACCCGCGGGGAACGAGACCGTGAGCTTGGAGCCGTCGTCGGCCGTGGCGCGGGCGTTGAGCAAAAGCCCTGCGTAGGAAGCCTGACGCGCCTTGACACGCTCGACAACCTCGGCCCATTTGCGCTGCAGCTCTCCGGCATCCTCGACCGCGGGCGTCTCGGCGGCACCGGCGGCGGCAACCTGGGCGGCGTTGTTGGACTGGGACTTAGGTGCCGGAGCGGTGGCAGGCGCGGGGGCCGCAACGGGCTGAGGCGTCGGAGCCGGCGCAGGCTGAGGTGCAGGCGCTGCAGGCTTGGAAGCTGACACGGACGCAGAACGGGGCGCAGGCTGAGCCGTCGGAGCGGCAGCACCACGGTCCCAAGGCATACTGCCCTGGCGCGCGGACGCAGCAGCGGGGGCAGCGGATGCCGCCGGGGCGGCAGCGCGGGCGCCCGAAATGAGCGTCGGCTGTTGGGCAGCAGCGGGTACGGATGCTGCAGGCGCGGCGGCCTGAGCAGCAGCCACGCTCGCCGGCACGGCGGCGTTGGCAACCATGGCCTCCAGGCGTGCCACGCGCTCGGCCAATGCCTCAATCGTTAAATCAGCCTCGGGACGCGCCAGACGCGTGCAGGCAATCTCGAGCACCAGGCGCACGTCGCTCGCGCCCCTCATCTCCAGTGCGGCATCGTCGAGCACCGTCAGCACGCGGGCCAGGCGGTCGGCAGGATGCTCGCCAAAGGCAGCGGCCTCGGCAGCAAGCGCCTCGGCCTGCTCAGCACCGCCCTCAAACAACTCGGCACGGGCACCGGCAACGCAGGCAACATACACGTCGCGCACGTGCGCCACCAGGTCGCGCGTCAGCTCCAGCAGGTCGTTTCCTTCCTCGACCTGTGCACGAATGAGCCCATAGAGTTCAGCAATATCACGTTCGGCGATGGCGCGGGCAAACTCGCCCAGGATCTGGTCCGAAACCTCGCCCAAAAGCGAGCGGGCATCGTCCGCATGCACGGCGCCGTTGCCAAAAACGCTCAGCTGCTCCAGCGTGGAGAGCGCGTCGCGCATGCCGCCCTTGGCATGGCGCGCCACGATGGCGAGCGCCTCGTCGTCGTAATCGAAGCCCTCCTGCTCGCATACGTATGCCAGGCGATGCTCGATATCCTCGTTGCCGATGCGGTGGAAATCGAAGCGCTGGCAGCGCGAGAGGATGGTCTCCAGAATCTTTTGCGGGTCGGTGGTGCACAGCACAAAGATCACGTGCGCCGGCGGCTCCTCAAGCGTCTTGAGCAGCGCGTTGAACGCCGCCGTCGTGAGCATGTGGACCTCGTCGATGATATAAATCTTGTACTTGCCGCGCACCGGGGCAAAGTTGACGGAGTTGATGATTTCCTCGCGCACATTGTCCACGCCCGTGCGGGAGGCGGCATCGAGCTCGTAGACATCGGGGTGGTTACCCTCGGCGATGAGCTCGCACTCCTCGCAAGTACCGTCGGGCATGCAGCCGCTTGCACCCTCGGCGCGCGCCGCCTCGGCATTGCGGCACAGCAACGCCTTGGCCAGAATGCGCGCCATGGTGGTCTTGCCCGTGCCGCGCGGTCCGCAGAACAGGTAGGCGTGGGACAGGCGTCCCTCGGTGATGGCGTGCTCGAGCGTCGAGACGATATGCTGCTGGCCCACCACGGAGTCGAAGGTGAGCGGGCGATACTTTCGGTACAACGATTCCATGGGTGCTCCCCCGGGTATACTGAGTCTTGTTGCCACGGCGGCCATGCGGTCGCACGGCATACTGTATTCCATAATAACCCGTACGGCGAGCCCGCCGCGATAGGAGTCCAAAGAGCATGGCAGACGCAGAGAGCAACCTCGTTCCCTCCGAAGCAGCCGACCAGGTCGAGGTCGCGCTCGAGGAGCAGGCCGCAGCCGACGACGGCATCCTGTACCTCAACGAGTACCAGTACGAAAACGACCTAGTCACCGACTTCGCACGCCTGGTCGCCTCGCCCAGGCGTCGCGGCTCGCTGTATGTCGCCGCCGCGATTGCCGCGCTCATCGGCATCGGCATGCTGGTGGCCGGCGGCAACTGGATCAAGTTTGGCGTCGTGCTGATCGTGTTCGGCGCCTTTTTGGCCTGGTGGAGCAAGAACCTGCACCACACGCTAGCCCGCGACTTTATCGACGCCGTCGAGGCCGACGAGTCCATGGGTGGCCGCTATCGCCGCGTCGCCGCCAACGAGGACGGCCTGATGGTTTGGGGCAAGAGCGGCAAGTCGCAGTTCTTCCCGTTTGACAAGCTCGACCACGTACTCGACGGCGAGCGCATCTTTGTGGCCATGTTCGCCGACCAGGGCGTGACGATCCCCAAGGACACCTTCGTCCGTGGCGATGCCGAACAGTTTGGCTCCTTCCTCAAGGCCCGTATCAACAAAAAACTCCGCATCGAGACCAAGAAGAAGAAAATGAAGGCCGAGAAGGCCGCCGCCGAGGCCAAACAGGGCGACAAGCCCCAGGAGACCAAGGGCAAGCAGCGCAAGCAGAAGAAGAACAAGAAGAAGCGCTAAGGGCAAGCCAGACAGGCAGCCTCGCATCCCGTTATCCTCGCCATCCGCCCGAGCGTGCTACACTAGCAGCATCTATGCCACCGCGAACGGCTCGGCTCCGCGCCCGCCGCTCGCAAACGAACTTTAAACGCACGAGGGTTGGCCATGCCGCTTTTCTCGCAACATACCGCCCGGTTCTCGCCGGACGTTCCTTTGGAGGGCACCAGCTCTCGCGAGCTGCTCAAGCGGTACCAGCCGCTCGAGACACTTGCGACCGGCGGTTTTGGCTCCATCGAGATCTGCCGCGACACGCACCTGCGCCGCCGCGTCGCCATTAAGCGTATCCCCCTTATCAACGGTGCCGGCATGCCCGCCAGCGACATCATGGATGTCCTGCGCGAGGCGCACACCGCCGCCATGCTTCAACATCCCAATATCGTGCAGGTCATCGACTTTACGCACGACACAGCCTATGCCTACCTGGTTATGGAATATGTCGATGGCATGTCGCTGGCCGAATTTTTGCATCGCGTGGACGGCCACTCACTTACCTTTGACGAGGCCGCGGCCATTGCCGATGCCCTGGGCCAGGCGCTCACCTTCGCCCATAGTAATGGCGTACTCCACCTGGACATTAAGCCCGCCAACGTGCTCATCGACCACTCGGGCAATGTAAAGCTCACCGACTTTGGCATGGCGCGGCTGTCGTCCGCCGGTGGCTTTGGCGGCTCGCGCGGCGGCACCATCGGCTACATGCCGCCCGAGCAGCTCGATATCGAGACCGGCACGGTCGATGAGCGCGCCGATGTCTTTGCCCTCGCCTGTGTGATCTACGAGAGCCTGTGCGGCAGCGCCCCCTTTATGGCGGCTACGCCCGCCGACTCGCTCGACCGCATCATCGGCGGCGCCACCTATCCCAGCGAGCTGATACCACACTTCCCCCCGGGAGCCGAGGCCGCGCTCATGAGCGCGCTCTCCCCCATGCCGCAGGACCGCCCCAACAGCATCGAGGCATTTTGCGACCAGCTCCTTGCCGGTCTGGGCAGCGTGCGCGAAGGCCGTCGCAGCCTGGAGCAAATGGTTGGCGAGCTTTCGGATGACGAGCAGGAGCTCGACGATATCGAGCCGTCGCACTACGAGGACGACGCCATCGAGGTCGACCCCGCACTCGGCTGGGCGGGCACGCGCTGGAGCCATGCGCGCGACTACACCATGCGCACTATCTCGGCGCTAACGTGCGGCACCTTTAGCTTTTTGTTGATGCAAACGGCCGGGGTCGCGGCGCTTCCCGGCCTGGTCATTGCGGCTATCGCGATCGGAGCGGCGGCTGGCCTGGCCCCCCAGATCGGCTCGGCCATCTCGGCTGTGGGCTTTTTGGTGCTCATGGCCAACGCCACCATGCAGGCACAGGGCATCCTGTCGATGCTGCCCGTCGCGGTGATCTTTGCCGCCGCCATGTCCGGTTGGTGGATCGCCTGGGGTCGTACCGAGGCTGCCGCGAGCGCCGCGCTCACCTGTGCACTCGCGCTTGGCTGTCTGACCGGCAATACCTTCCTGGCAGCTGGGGTCGCCGCCGGCGTCGCGTCATTTTGGCTCGGCCCGGCAAGCGCCGCCGCGGCAACGGGCATGGGCGCGCTTTTTGCCCGTCTGGCCACGGTCGCGCTTTCAGCCGGAGGCGTGCTGGGGCTCGGTAACGTTGCCGCAGCGCTGGGAGACCCGCTCCTTTGGGCTGCCTTTGTGCTGGTCGCGGCAACTGCCGCGGCGTCATCTGCGCTGCTCAATGCCCATGCCAAGCGTGCCGATCAGGGCTCAAACCTTGCCGCAATCGCCGCCATCGCTGTCACCGGCATCGGCTGCGCAGCGGCGTCCTGTCTTGCACACCATATGGAAATTGCCAGCCTTGCAGCCGCGGTCGTCGCCAAGGCGGCGGTTGCGGGAACCCTATCCTCTATAATCGTTGGGATATGCCTATATTTGCTCGGATACCAAAGAACCTATACGGAGAGTGATCTTTCGTGAACTTCCTGAACATCTTCGAGGACCACGTGGCCGGCATCTTCGGTGCCACCCGTGCCCCGTTCTCCTTTAAGAAGCTTGCTAAGCAGGCCGCTCGCGACATGGAGGATCAGACTCTGGTGATTAACGGCGTCAACACGGCGCCGGCACTCTATACCATCCTTATCGCCGCCGACGACGATCCCATGCTCGCCCCGTTCTACCCCGAGCTTTCGCGCGAGGTCCGCGAGTTTGTGAAGGCGCAGGCCGAAAAGCGCCGCTATGTCTTTGTCGGCGAGCCCCTCGTGCGCTTTATGATCGATCCGCAGCTGCGCGCCGGCAAGTTCTCGGTCTTTGCCGAGAACGTCGATGCCCCCACGCTCGGCCGCCTGTACGAAGAAGAGCGCGCCTATCAAAACGGCCTGGGCCAGAACAACTCCGCGG
>OLPF01002472.1_pt1 | contig 11935 bp, 9 predicted proteins | sample 1673121 | NCBI WGS metagenome assembly OLPF01 (sample SAMEA3136756, study PRJEB25190) | human gut metagenome | reverse complement strand
AGAAACAAAAGGAAAAGCAAACCCTCAAATGTTAAATAAAATGTTTAAAGAAAATATGTAACACAAAAATAGAATGGCATTGCCATTCTATTTTTGTGTATGAAGTCATGCTTTTTCGTGACTTACAGTTAACGTGTAATTTTGTAACAACCTACCAGCTTATCATACCAATTAGGTGGCCATGAAACATCATCATCTCTGACAAACTGATGAAATTGTCTTCTGATTTCAGACCAACCTCTGTTATCATACCTCAGAAAATGAAAATCCATAATTGTGTTGTGTGACATTTCTTGCACAAACATAACAACAATATGCTCATTTTCTTTAAGTTTTAATCCAGAGGTGTAAGCCAAGATCTGTTTTTTATTAAGCAAATTCAAAGATTCATATTTTAAATCTAAAGCTTTCAAATCTGCTAAAAACAAATCTTTAACTTCTTCAATGGAGAAAAAGTCTTGATCTAACGGCTTTTTACCAGAAATTCTACCTAACCGGTAAAATGTTCTATCAGCAGTTACCGTTGAACCAATGGCAAGAGCAAAGCAATTAGTATTTTCTCTGGTACAAGATGATTTAAAATCATCAAAGTTGAGTGGCTGATGAACAGCCTTTTTAATTTTTTCGACAGTTTCTATACTCATAGAAAACCTCACTTTCGTGCTAAAACAACAGTTAACATAACAATATTATAACACATTAATATATAGAATGCAAAAAAATATATAATGTAAAATTCTGTAAGAAATAATTTGAAAAATAAACGAAAATTTTAGGGTTGAAAAAAGCCCTCTAATATAGTATAATAAATAGATGTAAGAAATTTAAGAGGGGTGATATCATGTTTAAAATGTATAATACAGATTTAATAACAAATATAACAGAAGAGGTAACAGAATATAAGAGGGGAAATTGGATTAACATGATAGCGCCGTCTGACGATGAAATAAAAACAGTTTGTGAAAATATAAATATTCAAGAAGATTTTATTCGATATGCATTAGACCCAGAGGAAAGAGCCAGAATAGACTATGAAGAAGATGATGGAACAACTTTAATTTTAGCAGACGTTCCAATTATTGAGAAAGACGAAGACCAGAAAGAGTATTCTACAATACCAGTTGGATTTATAATAGTAAGAGACGAATATTTTATTACAGTTTCTTTAATGGAAAACCAAGTAATAAGAAGAATGAATCCAATGAAAAATAAATCGGTTGCTACATATAAAAAAAGTAGACTTGTCTTACAATGTTTATATGTAAATTCTGAAATTTATTTAAATTTATTAAAAAAAATAAATAGAGAAACAGAAATTGCAGAAAAGGAATTAAGACAAACAAGAAAAAATAAATCATTATTAAGACTTTTAAGTTTAGAAAAGAGTTTAGTATATTTTACAACATCACTAAAAGCAAACGAAGTTGTAATGGAAAGAATGAACAGAGGCAAAGTTATAAAACTATATGAAGAAGATGAAGATTTATTAGAAGATGTACTTATAGAAAATAAACAAGCAATGGAAATGAGCAAAATATATAGTGATATCTTATCTGGAGTTATGGATGCTTATTCTTCAATTATATCAAATAACTTAAATGGAGTTATGAAAATATTAACAGCAATTACTATTATAATTTCAGTTCCAACAATGATATCTAGTTTTTGGGGAATGAACGTAAAAGTTCCTATGCAAGACAATCCATGGGGATTTGCTATAATTTTAATAGCATCTATACTAATTGGTATAATAGTAACAATTATATTAAAGAGAAAAGACTACTTAAACTAATTATAATCTAATGAATTTAGAAAATAATATAAAAATAACTATAAAATTAAAAAAAGTTAACTGAACCTAAAAAATATTTAATTTTAGGTTCATTTCAATTATTAACAAGTTTAATTTTATAGTTATTTTTTTCTTTAAAAAATTTATAAAAAAGTAAATAAAATGAAGAAAAGTAAAACCAAAAAATTGTAAAATTGCAAGAAAAAAGTTATAGATAATAGCAAAAATAAAAAGATAAAATCAAAAACAAGAAGTAAAAAATTAAAAATAAAAAAAAACAAGAAAATAAAAAAAGAATAATTTTTTTTATTTTTGGGAATAACTATTTATAAAAGCATAAGCAAGTATTAGCTTTTGTAATTTTATAAAAGGAGGCTGTTATGAAAGTATTAGATATAATTGCACTTATATTAGTAATAATAGGTGCAATAAATTGGGGATTAATAGGATTATTTAACTTTAATTTAGTTGACACTATATTTGGAGCAATGTCTATAGTTAGTAGAATAATATATACTTTAGTAGGATTTGCAGGACTATATAGCATTAAGTTTTTATTTAACAGAACATAACCCGAAAAGATTGAATTCTAGGCAATATTAGTATATAATATAGTCTAGAATTTATTTTTTAGGAGGAGAAAATGTTAACAGTTACAGGAGTTACAATAAGATTTGGCAAAAGAACTTTATTTGAAGATGTAAACATAAAGTTTAATAAAGGGTGCTGTTATGGAATAATTGGAGCAAACGGTGCTGGAAAGTCAACTTTTTTAAAAGTATTATCAGGAGATATAGAACCAAGTAAAGGTGATGTTTCTAAAGAAAAAACAGAAAGAATATCTGTTTTAAAACAAGATCACTTTGCATATGAAGATTATAGAGTGTTAGATACTGTAATAATGGGAAATCAGGAGTTATACAGTATTATGAAAGAAAAGGACGAAATTTATTCTAAACCAGATTTTTCCGAAGAAGATGGGATGAAAGCTGCAAAATTAGAGGAAAGGTTTGCAGAATTAGATGGATGGAATGCAGAAGCAGATGCAGCAGTGCTTTTAAATGATGTAGGAATAGAAACAGAAAAACATGAAAAGTTAATGAAAGACTTAGAACCAAGAGAAAAAGTAAAAGTTTTATTAGCACAAGCTTTGTTTGGAAATCCAGATATACTTTTATTAGACGAGCCAACAAACGACTTGGATTTAAAGACAATTAATTGGTTAGAAGAATTTTTAATAGATTTTGAAAATACAGTAATTGTTGTATCACATGATAGATATTTCTTGAATAAAGTTTGTACACATATTGCCGATGTTGATTATGGAAAAATTAAAGTATATCCAGGAAACTATGACTTTTGGTATGAGTCAAGCCAACTTGCTTTAAAACAAATGAAGGAAGCTAATAAAAAGAAAGAAGAAAAAATTAAAGAATTGCAAGACTTTATTGCAAGATTTAGTGCAAATGCTTCAAAATCAAAACAAGCAACATCTAGAAAGAAAACTCTTGAAAAAATTGAATTAGACGAAATAAAACCATCAAATAGGAAGTATCCATACATAGACTTTAAGCCAGATAGAGAGCCAGGAAAAGAAATATTAAAAGTGGAAGGACTTACTAAAACAATAAATGGAGAAAAAGTGTTAGATAATGTTACATTTACTGTAAAACCAAGTGACAAAATTGCATTTTTGGCAGATAACGAAAATGCAAAAACAGTGTTGTTCCAAATTTTAGCAGGGGAATTAGAGCCAGACTCTGGAACAGTTACATGGGGAACAACTATTACAAATAACTATTTCCCAAAAGATAACAATTACTTGTTTGAGTCAGACTTAAATATAACAGATTGGTTAAGACAATATTCAAAAGACCCAGACGAAACATATGTTAGAAGCTTTTTAGGTAGAATGCTATTTTCAGGAGAAGAAGCACTAAAAAAAGTAAATGTGTTATCAGGAGGAGAAAAAGTTAGATGTGTACTTTCAAAAATAATGCTATCTGGTGCAAATTTATTAATTTTTGATGAGCCAACAAACCATTTAGATATGGAAAGTATAACAGCATTAAACGAAGGTATGAAAAAATTTAATGGAATTATTTTATTTACATCACATGACCATCAATTAACACAAACTGTTGCAAATAGAATAATAGATTTAAAACAAGATAAATTAATAGATAGAGAAACAACTTATGACGAATACTTGGAGGAGATAAAATGATAAGAAAATTAGATATAGAAGAAGCTAAAAAACTATATCGAGATTATATAGATGAAGATTTTCCAAATGATGAAAGACCAAACTATAATCATTATGTAAAGTTGCTAGAAAGTGAAGAATTTATACCATATTCATATGAAGAAGAAAACAAAATGAAAGCATATATAATTTGTATAGAAAAGGGAGATAATGTATTAATTTCACATTTAGCAGTTTTAAAAGAATATAGAGGACAAGGCATAGGAACAAAATCATTAAATGAAATGAAATTTTTTTTTAAAGATAAACAATCAGTAATATTAGAAGCAGAAGCAGAAGAACAAGCGGAAAATAAAAAGGCTTTAGAGATAATAAAAAGAAGACAGAAATTTTATAAAAAATGTGGATTTACATCATACCCTAATTTAGACTATGAATTATCCGGAGTAAAATATTTAATTTTTGCATACAGTAACTTAGAAAACAAAATTGAAGATGGAAAATTAATTGAAATAATAAAGGAATTATATAAAGAGATACTATCAAACGAAAAAAGTTTAGTAATAAAATTAAAATAAGGAAAATGTAATATGTTTTGTAATAAATGTGGAGAAAAACTTCCGGATGACGCAAAGTTTTGCACAAAGTGTGGTTATAAAGTGAATAATGACCCAGAAATGGGAAGTATAGTGTTTAAAAGATTAGGTCAACTTTATGGGTCCATAGCTCAAATAAAAATTTTTTTAGATGGACAAATGGTTGCTAGTTTAGGAACAAATCAAGAGGTAAAAGTAACTGTTCCAATTGGAGTACATCAAGTAGAATTTGGTTATTGGTGCGGTAATGGGCAAAATACTGTAACTTTAACAAAGGAAAATCCCAATATAAGGGTTAATATAAAATTGGGAGTCGGACTAGTTACTTCTAAGCCTAAAATAGTGAGTATAGAAAATTTATAAAAATAATAGGAAAATATATAAAACCTAAAATGAATTAATAGAATTTCATTTTAGGTTTTTATAATAAAGTAATTATTTAAACAGTGAAAATAGATATAGAGTATGATATCAATACAAATATAGTTACTATATAATAATCAATATAAAAAAATAACTACTTTCCTTGAAAAATACAATATTCATGATATAATAACCTGTGTAACAAAAAAGAAAGGAAATATCATAAATATTATGATAATTGGTTAAAATATGGAAGAAATTACAAATAAAGAAGAGAAAGAAATTTTAAAACAGAAAAGAATAGCAAATGCAATTGCTGAAGAATTAAATGTAAGATCTATACAAGTTGAGAAAACAATAGAGTTAATAGATGGAGGAAATACAATACCATTTATTGCACGTTATAGAAAAGAAGTAACAGGAGGGCTATCAGACGAAACATTAAGAGATTTAGGAGAAAGACTTACATATTTAAGAAACTTAGAGTCAAGAAAAGAAGAGGTTAAAAAATCTATAGAAGAACAAGGAAAATTAACAGAAGAATTATCTAATTCTATAGAAAATTCAAAAACATTAGCAGAAGTAGAAGATATCTATAGACCATATAAACCTAAAAAGAAAACAAGGGCAACAGTTGCAAAAGCAAAAGGATTAGAGCCTTTGGCTAAAATTATTATTGAACAAAAAGAGACAAGACCACTAGAAGAAATTGCAAAAGAATATATAAACATAGAAAAATTATCAGAAGAAGATAAGAAAAATAAAGATAAGGTTGTATCAACTGTAGAAGATGCAATTCAAGGTGCTTTAGATATTATTGCAGAGGATATTTCGGATAATGCTAAATATAGAAAAGAAATTAAAAGAATTTGTTATAGAGAAGGAATAATAAATACAAAAGCATCAGATGAAGACGAAAAGTCTGCATATGAAATGTATTATGACTTTAATGAAAAAGTAAATAGATTACCAAGTCACAGAATTTTAGCTATTAATAGAGGAGAGAAAGAGAAGTTTTTAAAAGTAAAAATAGACAAACCAGAAGATAAAATATTAGAATTTATACAATTAGATATTATAAAAGGCAAAACTCAATTTACAGAACATTTAGAAAACACTATATTAGATAGTTGGAAACGATTAATAGAACCTTCTATAGATAGGGAAATTCGTGCAGATTTAACAGAAAAAGCAGAAGAGCAAGCTATAAAAGTATTTGGTAAAAATGCTAAACAATTATTACTTGGTGCACCACTTAAAGGATTGACTGTATTAGGATTTGACCCTGCATATAGAACAGGATGTAAATTAGCAGTTATAGATGAAACAGGAAAAGTGTTGGATACAGGTGTAGTATACCCAACAGAACCACAAAATGATATTGAAGGTGCTACAAAAGAATTAATAAGACTTATAAAAAAAGATAATATAAATATGATTGCGATAGGAAACGGAACAGCATCACGTGAATCTGAAATGTTTGTTTCAGATGTTATAAAAAAGATAAAAGGAGAATACGGAGTAGATGTTTATTACGCAATTGTGAGTGAAGCAGGAGCATCTGTTTATTCAGCTTCAAAACTTGCAACAGAAGAGTATCCAGATTTAAACGTATCTTTAAGAGGTGCAATTTCTATAGCAAGACGTTTACAAGATCCTTTAGCAGAACTTGTAAAAATAGATCCAAAGGCAATAGGCGTTGGACAATATCAGCACGATGTAGACCAAAAACAATTATCAGAAAGTTTAACGGGTGTAGTAGAAGATGCAGTTAACAAAGTTGGAGTAGATGTAAACACAGCTACACCATCACTTTTATCATATGTTTCTGGAATAAACAAAACAATTGCTGGAAATATTGTAAAATATAGAGACGAAAATGGAAAACTAAAAGAAAGAAAAGAATTATTAAAAGTACCTAAATTAGGAAAAGTAGCATTTGAACAATGTGCAGGTTTCTTAAGAATATTAGACGGCGATAATCCTTTAGAAGTAACAGCAGTTCACCCAGAAAGTTATGAAGCAACAGAAAAACTATTAGAAACAATAGGATTTGATAAAAAAGATCTAAAAGACAAAGAAAAACTAGAAGAATTAAGAAAAAAACTAAAAACAATAAATGTAGAAGAAATGGCTAAACAACTAGGAATAGGCGAAATGACATTATCAGACATAGTAGAAGAATTATCAAAACCAGGAAGAGACCCTCGTGAAGATATGCCAAAACCTATTTTGAGAAGTGATGTTTTAAAATTAGAAGACTTAAAAGAAGGAATGGTATTGACAGGCACAGTAAGAAATGTAATTGATTTTGGAGCATTTGTAGATATCGGAGTTAAACATGACGGACTTGTACACATTTCAGAAATGAGTGATAAGTTTATAAAAAATCCATCAGATTTAGTTTCAGTAGGTGATATTGTAAAAGTAAAAGTTATTAAGATAGATAAAGATAGACAAAAAGTTGGATTATCAATGAAAGTTTAAAAGCCGAAAACGTAATATTTTGTTTTACTAATAAGTTTCATTGACAAGTTTTGACAATTAGTTTAATATATAAATGCCGACTTGCTTAGAGGCAGGAAGGAGGTTTAATCTTGAAAGACTTTGTTGAGCTGATAAAGCTTATATTGATTTACTACATAGTAAAGCAACTAAGTAAGTAGCAAAAGAAAAGACTAGGAAAATGTTTTAGCCGACATTCCTAGTCTTTTTTTGTTTAATCTTTAATTGACTTTGTTTTGCGATTTGCTATAATTATATTAGCACATATTTTATTATATGTCAATGTTTTTTTAATATGCAGTATTTAATCAACCATATACTTATTCCTAATTTCCTCAATTTCATCATAATGATTTCTCAAAATATCCAAGAAAACATCATCAATATTAGGATCAAATTGAGTACCTCTGAACTTCTCAAACTCAGCAATAACAACATCAATAGGCAAAGAATCTCTGTAAGCACGTTTTGAAGTCATTGCATCAAAACTATCAGCTACAGCTGCAATTCTAGCCAAATATGGAATATCTTCACCAGCTAATCTGCTAGGATATCCTGTACCATCATATTTTTCATGGTGATGTTCTACAATTGGCAAAATATTTTGGAAAATTTTTGCGTGTGATAAAATGTGCACACCAATATTAGGGTGTTGTTTAATTTGAGAATATTCATCATCATCAAGTTTTCCGTTTTTTTGTAAAATTGCATCAGGCACGCCGATTTTTCCAATGTCATGGAATAAACCACCGATTTTTAATGTGTCTAAATCAGCTTCTGGCAATCCTAAATATTTTCCTATAAGAACAGAATATTCAGAAACACGGTCAGAATGACCTCTTGTATATGTATCTTTGGCCTCTACAGTATAACGTAAAGTTTGGATACTCTCTAAATAAGCTTGTTCTAATTTTTCATATGTATCAGATAATTCTTCATTAATACTTTTAATTTGATTCATTTGAGCAATAGATTTTATACCAGACTCAATTAATAATAATAATTGGTCAAATTTGTCACTTTTTTCACAATAACCTTGAATGTCTAATCTTCTAATTGTTTCTAAAGGTGGAGCTAAATCCTTGTGACCTGTTAGTAACAATATATATAAATCTTTGTTAAATTTTCTAATTTCCTCAACAACTTGATCACCGTGAATGGGTGTCATAATAAAGTCAAGAACCATTAAATCAAAATGTTCATTTTTAACTTTTTCTATTGCCTCAAGTGGGTCAGTAACACCAACAAATTGGTATCCAGACCTTTTCAAAAATATTGATAAAGAATCTACAATTCCTTCCTCATCATCAACAGCTATAATTTTGTAACCATTGTTTTCAGAGTTTTGAATGTTTTGTAATCCTTTTCTCATATGTTTTACCTCATAATTAATAATATATTTTCATAGACATTATATTAATAAAAATAATAAAAAGCAAGGGTTTTAAGTAATATTTTTTACTTAAAACCCTTATATAAGTTTAATATACAGTTTTTAACAATATAATTTATAGTGGTAAAGTAATAGTAAAAGTAGTACCTTGACCTTCAACAGAATCAAATGTTATATCTCCACCAAAGTGAGCTTTTATTGTTGAATATGACATATATAATCCAAGACCAGTACCGTTTTTTCCTTTAGTTGTAATCATTTCCTTGAATAATTTATCTTTAACTTTTTTAGGCAAACCACAACCATGATCTCTAATTGATATATATAAATTTTTATCATCATTTTCAACTATCAAATCAATAGTTTGATTTGTTTTTCCTTCATAAGATTGAATTGCATTTGAAATCATATTATTAATAACTTGAACAAGACTATTAACATCACCATTAATTTGAGTATGTTCATTTGACTTCATAACGACATTTAAATAAATAATTGCATTTTTAAGTTCATGCCTCATTAAAATATTAACTCTTTTAATTAACTCTTCTACATCAAATGTCATGTTTTCTGTTTCAGATAAAGTAACAGCTTGACCTTTAACAGCAGTAATAATATCTGACATATATGATGTGTAATCTTTTATTTTAACAACCCAAGAATCCATATCTTTTGCAATATCATGATGATCTTGACTATTTACTTCAGGGTCATCAATTGAAGAATCATATTCTTTAATTAAATCAGTTAATCCTTCAGCAGCACCAGATATCGACATTATAGGTGTTTTTAAGTTATGTGCAATTCCACCAATTAATTGTCCAAGTGAAGCTAAACGTTCCCTTTCCATAAGCATTGTTTGATTATCTCTAATTTGATTAATATTGTGTTTTGTAAATATCTGAGTTTGGTTAAAAGCAAGAGATAGGTCTGCTAACTCATCTTCAGATGTAACAATTAATTTTTTATTTAAATCGATAGTATTTTCATTAGAAGATGCTATATCTTTTAATCTTGATGCAACAGTTCTGATTTCAGCAGATACAGAATGTGCAACATAAAATAAGATACAGAATATTAATACAAATAGTAATAAGTCACAAACTAAAATTATCTCTAAAAACATTGGTTGGCTTGTATCATATCTAACCCCAGCAAAGCAATAATCTCCATTAGATAATTGACATTTTATAGCAATTCCTTCAGTATCAAGGCAGAAATAATCAAAAGCTCTACTGCCTTCTTTTTCAGAATTATCTAATACATATTTTATGAAAAATGGTTCTAGTTTTCCATTGTTAGAGGCAATATAAGTACCATCACTATTTACAATAAAGTATTGATGTGAACTATCTAATAAGGTTGTGTTTTTCAATGTTTGTAGAGCTTCTTCTTTAGAAGAAAATACATCATCAAAAATATTAGAAAACATAGTTAAATATGAGTCATAATACACATCACCAGTTTTTTTGGAAGCTTGTACATAACCAACTAAAGATAAGAAGATTAAAGAAACCAGTACTAGTGGAATAAATTGTAAAATTAATTTTGTTGTAAGTGATTTTATTTTACTTCTTTTTTTAGAAGATTGCTGTTCAATTTGTTGCATAATATCAGGATATTCATCATTTAATAAAGTTATAATATAACCAAATTCATTTTTAGCAAAAACGAAACTGGTTACAGATGCTAACGTAAAGAAAGATATGTAGGTTAGACAAATTTTTAATATTGTTAATGGGTAGGCCTTAATTATCATAAATGTGATAGGTAGAAAAATTAATGGTAATAATATTTCTAACACATATAATAAATAAGGTGTGTCATAACAAAATCTTCTAACACGTAGCAAAATGCTTATTTTTTCCGTTCTATCCAATTTGACATTTTCTAGTTTTACTAATTGCTTGTGAATTCTATAAGCTCTAATAAAAAGAACAACTAAACTGCAAGCAACTATTAAAGATATAAGAAGTACATACTGCTGTGTATATGTAATTCCGTCAAATTCCATCTGAAATGTATTGTCTATGCTGTTAGGTGGATAGTTTAATATAATAGGCAAAAATTTATATAGCCCCATAGATATTAAAGCTGGAATTCCTAAGTATAAAGCAATTATTTTATATATACAGGAATTAAATTTTTTCTTCATTTGTTTAATCTCCTTTTGTTAAAAATTTAGTAAAAAAGTTATTAATATATTTTGTGTTAATTTCAGGCCAAGATAAATCTACGTTTTTCATATAGTTAATAGTAAATTTATTTTTCATTTCTATATTTGAATTATATGTAGAACTATTACTTGTTAAATCATTAATAATTCCTAAAATATCACCCTTGTTCTTAATGTATTTGTAAAATTCATCATCTGAAACTTCTTCTATTTTTTTATCTTGAGGTTTTAATTGATTTACTAAGTCTATAAAGTTTACTTCATTATTATTATAAATATGAAATACTTTAGAGTAGCTACTTTCAAGCATTGAAAGAGATACTATAGTTTGTGCACAATAATCAACAGGACTTAAATCAACTTTAAACTTTGAAAATGATTTTGGTATTTTGTCAAGTTTTGCAAGTGTTACAACTCTATTCAAAAATGCATTTTTATTATCATTTTCTTGGAACTTTCCATCTGAATATCTAGCACTAATATTTCCTAAACGATAAATTGATGCTTTTACTTCAGAATTAGAAAGTGCTTGCATAACATTATATTCAGCTTCAAACTTTGTTTTTATATAAATATTGTCAGAATAATTTTGTCCAACATAAAGAGCATGTTCATTAAACAAAGTAGGTTTGTCTGCATTAGGTTTTGAAGCTGAAACAGAAGTTGTTGATATGTGGTTTAAGTAAACATTAAATTCTTTGCAAAATTCAAGTACATTATTTGTTCCAGTTACATTAATTGACTCAAATAAATCTTTATTTCCATAGTGGTCAACAATTGCTGCTGAATGAATTACTACATTAACTGTTTTTCCTAAATTTTCATATTCAGAATCTTCTAATCCGAATTTAGGAAGTGCGATATCACCTTCTACAACCTGAATACGATTTCCTAGGTATTTTAA
>OLPF01002461.1_pt1 | contig 12034 bp, 11 predicted proteins | sample 1673121 | NCBI WGS metagenome assembly OLPF01 (sample SAMEA3136756, study PRJEB25190) | human gut metagenome | reverse complement strand
AAGGGTCGGTGACAACGGGATGAAAATGCAAATCGTGAAAATAAGATTTTGAGAGGCGAAAACGAAGCGCACTCACTTTGACGTTGAAGAAGACGGCTTTTTCGGCGCATATTGGGCGTGCAAGATGCGTTTGTCAGGTTTCCTTCCCAGTCTTATGCAACCATCCAGGAGGAGCTGACGAAGGCCATGGCCCAAAGACAGGTAGGGCGCAACGGCTGGCCGGTCATGGTGGCGCTTTGCTACAAAATCTACGCTGACGGGAGGCTTGGCCGCACATCGGTCAACGAGATAGCCAGGCGCACTGGGCTCACACATGCTCAGATCGCGAGAGGCATGATGGAGTTGCACGATAAAGGTCTCACAGTACCCGTTATCCGCAAGACAGAGGAGGGTTTCCGCCGTCTGGATCGGTCGACTCATGGGCATGTCGCCCAATACTGCTTTACGAGGGATATATGGGAAGCCATCAACATCGAATCGAGTGATTTACTTGGCTGATTGTCCGGGTGGGCAGTTGTCGTTGCATTTAGCATATTCGCCACTTGAATTCTCAATACGTGATCGGCCGCGGGGAAGGGAGCAAGGTTTTCCGCTGTATTTGCAGGTGATGGGATCGGAAATCACGAATGATGCGAGATCGGCTCCACATCTCCCACAAGCAAGCTCGCCTCCGCCGATTATCCAATTGCGGTCGAAGTTGTTTGAAGAACCGCAAGTCGGGCACGTGGCGAGCTTCATCGATGCGGGGCGGCACTTGCCGCAATATGGATTGCAAAAGAACACTCCGCAGCTCGAAACAATCCTCCAACGCCGACCGAGACGAGAGTTGCTATAAAACAGGAAGCGGCGGTTTGATGACCACCGCTTCCATGTGGTCGTGATTATTTGATTTTCATGAGCAGCGCGACGACCAGTGCGATTGCGAAAAGCGGAACGAGGATGGCCCAGCCCGAAATCGTCCAGCCAATGCTCGCAGCAGCGATGCCGAAGATAGCGGAGCCCAGGAACTGGCCGATGTTCTGCCCGAAGCTCAAGAACGCCTGGGAGACGGGCGCGAGCTGGCGCTTCTCGAGAATCTCGGGGCCTGCGGTTTGGCACATGCAAGGGATGAACCCGCCTTCGATGCCGGCAATGATCATGAATACGATGCAGCCGGCAAGGCTGTTGACGCTATAGATGAAAATCGAGGCAATTAAGCCGAGCGCAACGCCGAACACGATGAACTTCTTGCGCGTCTTCAACTTGTCGGACAGGCTGCCGACAACGATCATCGAGATTGTTGCGCACACGGCGGTGATCGCCGAAAGCAAGCCCGCCTGAGACATGCTGATGCCGAACGTGCTGACAAGATACGTCGAAGCGAAGTTGTTAATGACACCCACGACGACGAAGTTGTGAATCGTGAACACGATAGCGAGGAGCCAGATCTGCTTGTTCTCGGCAATCACCTTGAACATGTTGATGCGGGGCAGGTTCTTCTCATCCTCGGGGATTTCGGGATTCTTCAGCACCACGAGGAAAACGAGCGTCATGAGCACCGTGAACACCAGGCAAACGTACCAAACCATCTTGAAGCCGTAGTTCTCGCCGACGGCGGACAGGATTAACGGGCCTAAGCATGCAGCAAGGGCCATGTACGTGACGAAAAAGCCCATCGCGCGGCCGCGCTCTTCGACAGGGAAGTAGCCCACGACAATCGAGATGCCGGTAACGCCCATCATGCAAAGGCCGATACCTTCGAACACGCGCGAGAGAAGCAACATGTTCATGTCGCTTGCGAAGCAGCCGATTGCCGCTCCGACGATGCTGATGCCGAGCGCAATGAGCGACGTCTGCTTGTAGCCGATTTTCCGGGCGATGGCGCCTGCCGGCAGGGCGAGGACGACGCCCGTGAGCGTGTAAGCGCTCATAAGCAGCCCGATTCCCGACGCGTCGATTCCGAATGTTGCTATGAGAGCGGGTGCGACAGCCGGAACTTTGAACATGTTCAACGGCGCCGAAAATGCCGCCAGGTAAGTCACGATGAGCATGACCCACGGGTTCCTCTTCTTGGTTTCCTCCATGATTCCCTCCAATTCGTTTGGTTTGGCTTATTTCCTGCGGCTACGCCATAGTCTGAGGCTCGGCGCAGCCGCATAGCATCCTGCAATCGCCTTCTTAGGGCACGATCAAGAGCTTCTTATGTCCCGACGCCGCTTCGACAGCGAGTTCCAGCGGGTCGCCGAACTTCAGCGCATTCGCCTGGCAGTGCTGGACGCACGAAGGCCCCTTTCTCAAAGCCGCACGGCCAGCGCAGAAGTCGCACAGGTTCGTGAAATTGACGACGTTGTCGTATTGCCACATGCCATCGCCTAAATCCCACGGGCCTATGGTCGACACGACGACCCCGCTGCGCCCGTCCTTGTAACCATGCTCCATCTGACACGCGACTTCGCAGCTATGGCATCCCGTGCACCACTGGTAGTCCAGCAACATTGCTTTCCCAGTCATCTCGCTACCTCCCGTTTCCCAGGTTCTTGCGAAGGAGCTCCTTGGCCTTTGCGGCGGCCAGCTCCTCCTCCGTCATCTTTTCGATCCTGCACAGCAGGCACTTGTAGTTGGCGCCTATGCCGGACTTGCCGCAGCCCCATGGCATAAGCTTGTTCACATTGAGTTCCATAACGTCGTAGAGCTCCTCCGGCTTGCCCTCGGGGTGCCACCAGCCGTGATCGGTGCTAACGACGCCGGGGCTGATTGCTTCGGTGACCTCCACGACGCGACGACAACGTGCCACCTCGCCTGTGAGGCCCTTCGGGCCAGCAATCCACACCCACTCGCCCTCGGAGATACCGATCTGCTCGGCAACCGAGGGGTGGACCTGAACGGTGGGTTCGGGATGGAGACGGCGCAGGGTCGGGTTCTCACGGTTCTCCGCATGGAACGTGTTCCAACGTCGCGCTCCCGTCGTCAGCACGAGGGGGAACTCCTCGTAGAGGTCAGGTGTCGTTACCGGGCCCGGTGAAGGCTCGGTATAGTAGGGCATCGGGTCGAGTCCGAATCCGACCATGGTGTTCGACCAGAATTCGAGCCTGCCGGTCGGCGTGTTGAAACCGGGCTGGCCGTCGGGGCGCAGCTTGCCCGTCTTGTACTTGTAGTATTCGAAAGGCATGTAACCGGGCGCTGCTTCGCGTGCCTCCTCGTAGCTGTAGCCGACCGTTCCGTAAATCGCGCCGAACATCTCCTCGACCGTGTCCCAGGGCCAAGCCTCAGGGTTCAGGCGTCGCCCAAGTTCCAGGTTGATCTGCATGTCGGATTTCACGTCGAGCATGGGCTCGAGCGCTTGGTTGATGGTCTCCAGGCGCTGGCATCCATCACCGCATCGAATGCCGTTGCGCTCGGGGTACATGGTCGTGGGAAGGACGACGTCTGCGAGGGCCATCATCGTCGGATTCTTGAACGGGTCGACCATGACTATGAAATCGAGCGACTGGAAGGCTTTAAGCGTGCGCTCCGGGTCGACTCCCATGCACGACAGAAGGTTCGTTGTCTGAATCCATGCCGCCTTAATCGGATACGGTTCGCTTGTCTCCATCGCTTCGATCATGCACTCCGCCGACGCGACGATGACGGCGGTGGAGTAGAAGGGGTACTTGTTCGGCCCGAGCTTCTTGGCTGCCTGCTGCGGGCTCAGGAGCTCCTCTCCCCAGCCGTTGAGGTACATGAGCACCTCCGGCGGCTTGATCATGCCTCCAGGGTTGTCGAAGTTGCCTGTCAGCATGAGAAGCGAAGATATGGTCTGGCACGTGGAGATGGCCTCTTCCTTCTGGTCGAGCGCCACGCCCCACTGCAGAAGGCCACCATCGGCCTCGGCGAACATGCGAGCGGCGCGGCGGATGTCCTCTGCCTCGACCCAGCACACGGGCGCGATGGCCTCGGGCGTGTAGCGTTTGACGTGTTCGGCATATGCCTCGAATCCGTATGTCCAGTCCTCGACGAACTCCTCGTCAAAGAGCCCCTCCTCGATCATGGCGTTGGCCATGGCCATGGCCAACGCGGCGTCGGTGCCGGGCCTCACTTGCAGGTACACGTCTGCGCGCGTGGCAAGCCAGGTGACGCGCGGGTCAACGACGATGAGCTTCGAGCCCCTCTGCAAACAGTCGATAACCCAGTGGCCCAGTGCCCCGTCGGAGTTGGCGACGATGGGGTTGTTGCCCCAAACCAAGATGCAGCCCGGACACTTCCATTCGGGGTTGTCGTAGCGGTCGGCGAACTGCTGCGAATAATCGCCAACCCAGAACGACCCGGAGATGACGGCGCAGCCGTACACGCGCGGGCCGTAGCATGCGAGTCCGTTCAGGCTCGGGCCGAAGTTCGGCGAGTCGAACGACCACGCAAGGCGCGAGATCCATGCCGAAATGTCGCGGCCGGTGCCCTCCCAGAACGTCACCGCCTCTGCGCCGTATTCGGCTTTGATGGAGTTGAAACGTTCCGCGATGATGTCGAGCGCCTCGTCCCAGCCAACGCGGCGCCACTTGTCCTCGCCGCGCTCGCCATCGCGAACCATCGGGTATTGAATTCGATGCGGGCTGTTCACCGCATTCGGTGTTGCCAGGCAACGGGCGCAAAGCCTTCCGCCGTTGTAGGGGTTTTCGGGATCTCCCTCCACTTTCTCGATCTTGCCCGTTTCCTTGTTCACGTACATGAGCACGCCGCAGCCCAGATGGCATCCAGGCGCCGACCATGCGCATCCGCGCGTGACCGTGTAGTTGCCCTCTTCGTATCGGTACGGCTTGTCATGCGGAACGAGGACCATGTCCTTTGCCATTACTACCCCTCCTCGTCATCGGTTTAGAATTCCAGTTCCTCTTGCATCAAGGCTAGCTGGCGCGAACCTGCTGCGGAATAAGCGGGTTGGGAGTGAGATGAAACAAAACGTTTCATGTGCTAGACTGTCGGCATCGAGATGGAGGGTCCGATGAAAATTGAGCACAGCGCCTATTTCCTCGCCATGAAGGACTCGTCTTCGCTTTCCGAAGCCTCGGCGAAGGCCCACATCAGCCAGCAGGGGTACGGCAAGGTGATCGCGGCCCTGGAAAGCGCGCTCGGCTGCAAGCTGGTAGAAAGAGATGCCAGGGGAGCCCATCTCACAAGTGCAGGGCTCCTGTTCATGCGCCATGCCGAGGCGATGGTTGCGGAGTTCGAAAAGGCCAAGATGGATCTCAGGACGCAGAGGGCCGACCTGGACATCCTGCGCGAATACGATGGCAACATGGCTTTCAGCGACGTGTGCATGAACACATTCGAGCCCTTCTTCTCATCTAAGGGTCTTCTCAACCGCACAAATAGAGAGGAGCTGTCCCTAGGTGACGCTCTCGCTCGAGCCGAGGAGTCCGACTGGGTTTGCCTGTGCGACGTTTGTGCGCAGGTGTACCCGGATTACGCTGAGCGATGGGACATGGACACGCTTGCGATTGGCCAGGTGGGCGTCGTGGTTCCCAGAAACCTCTTGGGGGATTTCGAGTCGCAGAGCGCAGAAGAGGTTATCGAAATTGCCCCGCTTGCCGTTTTCGACTGCCAAGCGACGCGCGAGATTTACGAGCTTCTCTTCGGCGTGCGCAACTTCGGGGACATCAAGATGCGCACGACCAGAGACGTACTTCTACACGAAGGCTTGAGGCGTGGAGACTTCGCGGTGCTGTCGGATTCCTTTCATTGGATGGAGTTCCAATCGAAAATCGGGACACCTGAGAACCCGTTGGTATTCGTCCCATTCAGGCAGGGGGTCTACAGCTTATTCGGCTTCGTGCGCAAGAAAGATCTCCCGTATGACGAGAGGCAGAGGGCTGTTGTCGACGCCATGCTGAGGTCATTCGCCAACCTCTCGACAATCAATACGTTTGAAGCAGCACGGTAAGCTCTTAAGCTAAGAGGCCAGCAAGGCCAATCTGGTCTCATCTCTCTTGCAATCTTGAGAACTATCGTGTGCTGGGAAAACAACTGAAATTGTCCTATTACTAGTACACATATAACCACCCTCGGAGGCGATAATTCGCCTGTCCCGCCAGATAATGGAGCGGGAGAAGGGTGGCAATGATGAAGAAATGCAGTATCTGCCCTTACGTTAGCCTGATAGACGAAAAAGGGCTCGCATTCCCCCGCAAACGATTCCAGTCGAATACCTCAGAACGAGCTGGCAGCGAATCGAGCGCTTTCCTCGAATAAAGACCGCTTCCAGATCCATAACGCCAACAGCCCGGGCGGGCCGTGCAGGCTCGCCTAGCAATTTTCGGCGCCATATCACTGACGTCGGATAGCGTAGGGCCGATGGGCTCATGGCGTCGGAATGCGGTTTCCGCCAACGGCGGCACTGGTTTCGTGCCGACTCCTCCCAAGCATCACAACCGAAAGCCCGGGCGCGATACCGAGAGCATTCGGGCTCTGCTCCCGTCCTTGATTGGTCTCCAAATGAGAGGAGGTTTCCTATTTTGGGGATAAGTATCCCTATTCCGATGACTTTTCCGCTCAGGCGCGGGGCGGGTTGTTACCTTGGCGTGGTCATGCGGGCGTTCCTAGGCTCCTACACGCCTGCTTATTATGCCGATTTTGCTACGCCGTTCCACGTGCCGCTGCTACACCGTTCCGCGGTTGGCTGATACGTGCCAATGCGGCAACCGTTAGACCAACGAGGGGCGCGCGAGCGCCCCTCTTGGCATAATCGACCGGCGACGGATTTAGCCGATGCGCTTGCGCATGGACCCATCGCCCTCGATGTGGATTATATCCGAGCGATAAACGATGCGATCAATAACCGCATCGGCTATTGCGCCCTCGCCGAGCTTGGCATGCCAGCCGGCTGGCGAGAACTGCGAGCATATCAGCAGGGAACCTGTGCGCAGCCTGCCCTCGACGATCTCGAGGAGCTCTCGCGCGCCCTTCCCGCTGACCCTTTCCAAAAGCCAATCGTCCAAGATGAGCAGGTCGCACTTGAGGTATCGCTTCTTTGTCTTGAACCATTCCTCGCCTTTCTCCACCGTCAGCTCGTCGAGCATCTCGGGGAGCCGCACGTACCGCACGGAGAAGAAGGCGTTGCATGCGGCGACCCCGAGCGCGCTCGCGATCCAGCTTTTGCCCGCGCCCGACGCCCCGGTCGGCAGAACGTTCCTGTGGTTGCGTATCCATTCGCAGTTCGAGAGTTCCGCAATCCTCACCTTGTCCAGCTTGCGGTCGGGGTCGTAACGGACGTCTGCGACGTTCGCCTCGGGCTCGGGGAAGCCCGCCTGCCGGAGCAGCCGCGTGCGCTTGTTCACGCGCCGCGCGTCCCATTCCGCGTCGACTATCATGGCGACCCTCTCGTCGAAGGTCATGTCGGCGGCGCCCGGCATCTCCTCTAGGTCGCGGTACGCCTGCGCCATCACCGATAGGCGCATGCTGTAGAGTTTGTCCATGGTTGACTGGCTGGCATTATTCATCGTCTCCTTCAGCATCTTCTTGATCCAGGTTCTGGTAGTAGCCGCTTCCCCTCAGGTACGCGCCGTCGTCGGGGTCCTCCGGGACGGATTCCGCCATCTTCGAGGCGATCGACTTGACGGTCTTGCAACTCGGGCGCGGCGAGTACGAAAGCGCCTTCGCGCAGGCTTGCTCGAGCATCTCCCTGTCGACCCGCTCGTGGTCGATCTCGGCCTTCGATGCGTCGGACTTGGGCTCCCTCGGGTAGATGACCGCGCGTATCGCCGCGTCGTTCATCTCCTCCGGCAGCGGCCACTCCAGCCCGCGCGCCTTCGCCCTGTCGACGACGGTGACGACCGTCGCCGTGGAACACCCGCACGAGAACGCGATGTTCCTGATGCTTATCCCCATGGCCCTCTGCCTGAGGATCTCCCTGTACTTGACCATTTCCCTCTCCTTTTCTCTCGATGGCCAAGGGCGCCCTTCGTGCCCATCGAGATTTTGCTGGAAAAGGAAGCGCCCCTTGCGGGGCGCGTGTCAATTCTTCTCGTTGGGGTGTATCAACCAACCGTGGAACACTGTAGCAGCGATGTTTGGAATGGCGTAGCAAAAGCGGTGAAATAGTCACCATGCGTACGGTGACGTTGACCGTCTCCATGCGGACCTCCCTGCCTCCTGCGTGCGCAATACGGCAATTGTACGCGCGGCAGGCGATATGTTCCCGGAATCCGTCATGGCGTGACGGATATCCGTCATGTGGCGACTAGAATATGCCTTGACCCCCTCCCATACACATAGATAGCACCCATGATGCAGTGCGCCATGGGTGCTATCTAGGTTGTGCTGCACGTATGTTGCGCGTATTCCCGTTATTCCCACTCGATCGTCGAGGGAGGTTTCGGCGTGATGTCGTAGCACACGCGGTTGGCGCCGGGCACCTCGGCGACGATACGGCTGGAAATCTTGCCCAGCACCTCGTAGGGCAGCTTCGCCCAGTCGGCGGTCATGGCGTCGGAGCTTTCGACGGCGCGCAGGATGATGGGGCGCTGGTAGGTGCGCTCGTCGCCCATGACGCCCACGCTCTTGATGTCGGGCAGCACCGCGAAGTATTGCCAGCAGCTGTGCTCGGAGTTGCGCTCGCCGGTCTCCTCGAAAAGCCGTTCGTTGTAGGCATCGAGCTCCTCGCGCACAATGGCGTCGGCGTTCTTCAGAATCTCAAGCTTCTCCTTGTCGACCGCGCCGATGATGCGGATTGCCAGACCCGGGCCTGGGAACGGCTGGCGGTACACGATGTGCGCCGGAAGACCCAGCGCAAGACCCAGCTCGCGGACCTCGTCCTTGAAGAAGTGGTCGAGCGGCTCAATGAGGTCGAAGCTCACGCCATCGGGGAACGGGATCAGGTTGTGGTGGCTTTTGATGGTGGAAGCCTTGCCGCCCGTCTTGCGTGCGCCGGACTCGATGATGTCGGGGTAGATGGTGCCCTGGGCAAGGTACTTCACGGGCTTCCCATCGGTTTCCAGCTGCTGGGCGACTGCGAAGAACTCCTTCCAGAACTGCGTTCCGATGATGCGGCGCTTCTGCTCCGGCTCGGTCACGCCGGCCAGGAGCTCGGCGTAGCGGTCCTCGGCGTGCACATGGATGAAGTCGACGTCGAACTGCTTGGTGAAGACTTCCTCGACCTGCTCGGGCTCGCCCTTGCGCAGCAGGCCGTGGTTAACGAACACGCAGGTCATCTGCTTGCCGATGGCGCGGGCGCCAAGGGCGGCGACCACGGAGGAGTCCACACCGCCGGAAAGCGCCAGAATGACGCGGCCCTCACCGACCTTCTCGCGGAACTCGGCGGTCATGGTCTCGACGAGGTTGTCCATCGACCAGTTCTTTTCGAGCTTGCAGACGTTGAAGAGGAAGTTGGAGAGGATCTGCTGGCCGAATTCGGTGTGCTTGACCTCGGGGTGGAACTGCGTGGTGTAGATGCGCTTCTCGGCGTTCTCCATCGCGGCCACAGGGCATACGTCGGTCGATGCCACCACGGTGAAGCCCTCGGGCACGTCGCGCACGGCGTCGAAGTGGCTCATCCACACGGTCTGCTCGGTCGGGGTGCCCTCGAAAAGTGCGCCGCCCTCAACGTGAAGCGTCGCGGGGCCGTATTCGCCCACCTCGGGGTGGAACACGGTGCCGCCGAGCGTCACCGCCGTGATCTGATGCCCATAGCAAAAGCCGAGCACCGGCACGCCCAGCTCGTAGATCGCAGGGTCGACGCGCGGGGCGTCTTCGGCGTTCACGCTCGCCGGGCCTCCCGATAAGATAATGGCGGACGGCGACAGCTCGCGCACCTCCTCGGCGGTGATGTCGCACGGCACGATCTCCGAGTACACGTGAAGGTCGCGCACGCGGCGGGCGATCAACTGCCCGTACTGCGCCCCGAAGTCGAACACGAGGACTTTCTGCGCTGAAGCTGAAGATGATGCGCTCAATGTTGCTCCTTAGTCGGGATTAGTCTCATTCGCCGCCTCGTAAAGCGGCGTCTTATCACAATGGAACATCTTACTAAAAGGGTGGGGGAGTGATACCCGTTGCTAGGTGAAGGGTTTGGTAAAGAGTTGTGGTCACCTTGTGTTCCCAGGTCGTTACGAAAAGACCCTCTTGCCGGCATTCCAAAAGATGTGTATAATCTTCGGTTGCGTCTGCAGTGTTATGGATACACCCGGGCGCGTGGTTAGACCGGCGTCATGACATCGAGCCTCCATCGGTGCCCACGGCAATCGGGAAGCCACGTAAGGTAGGAGGGTTTTTGGTGTGCGGAGAGGCGCGCGAGCAAAAACCCAGCAAGAAAGAGAGTGTCATGGGAGTCAAACAGTACAAGCCGACGAGCCCTGGCCGCCGTTTCCAAACGGTCTCCGATTTCGCCGAGATCACTACGTCGAAGCCGGAGAAGTCGCTGCTTGCGCCCCTTCATAAGAAGGCTGGTCGCAACAACAAGGGCCGCATCACCGTCCGTCATCAGGGCGGCGGCAACAAGCGTCGTTACCGCATCATCGACTTCAAGCGCAACAAGGACGGCGTGCCCGCCAAGGTGGCAACGGTCGAGTACGACCCGAACCGCTCCGCCCGCATCGCGCTTCTGCACTACGTCGACGGCGAAAAGCGCTACATCCTTCACCCGAAGGGCCTGAAGGTCGGCGATATGGTCGTTTCCGGTCCCGAGGCCGACATCAAGCCGGGCAATGCGCTTCCGCTCGCCAACATCCCCGTTGGTACGCTGATTCACGCGGTTGAGCTCCAGCCTGGCAAGGGCGCCGCTCTTGCGCGTTCCGCCGGCACGAGCATCCAGCTCATGGGTAAGGAAGGCAAGTACGCGATTCTGCGTATGCCGTCCTCCGAAATGCGTCGCGTCCTTCTGACCTGCCGCGCGACCGTTGGCGAAGTCGGCAACGCCGAGCATGCCAACATCCGCATCGGCAAGGCCGGCCGCAACCGCTGGAAGGGCATCCGCCCGACCGTCCGCGGCACCGTCATGAACCCGGTCGACCACCCGCACGGCGGTGGCGAAGGCAAGAACAAGTCTTCGGGTCGCAACTCTGTTTCGCCGTGGGGCATGCCCAGCAAGGGCCATCGCACCCGCAACCCGAAGAAGGCTTCGAGCCGTCTCATCATCCGTCGTCGCAAGAAGTAGCGCGGACACGTTAAGGAGTAACTGTGAGCAGAAGTTTGAAAAAAGGTCCTTTCGTAGAGCCGCGTCTGCTTGGCCGTATCGAGGCCATGAACGCAGCTGGCGAAAAAGACGTCATCAAAACCTGGTCGCGTGCCAGCACCATCTTCCCGGACATGGTGGGTCACACCATCGCCGTCCACGATGGACGTAAGCACGTGCCGGTGTACATTACTGAATCTATGGTCGGCCACAAGCTGGGCGAGTTCGCCCCGACCCGCACCTTCAAGGGTCATTCCGCCGACAAGGGCAAGAAATAGGTAGGGGTGAACAATGGAAGTTAGAGCACAAGCCCGTTACGTCCGCGTTTCTCCCCGCAAGGCGCGTATTGTCGTTGACCTCGTTCGCGGCAAGTCCGTCGCCCAGGCTCAGGAGATTCTGCGCTTCACCAATCGCGGTATCGCAGAGACCGTGGAGAAGGTTCTCAACTCCGCCGTTGCGAACGCGGAGCACAACAACCACCTGCGCGCCGAGTCCCTCGTCGTGAAGAAGGCCTACGTTGACGAAGGCCCCACGATGAAGCGTATTCGTCCCCGCGCAAAGGGTTCCGCCGCTCGCATCCGCAAGCGCACGAGCCATATCACGATCGTCGTCGCCCCGCGAGAGGAGGCATAAAGCACATGGGTCAGAAAGTCAACCCGACTGGTTTCCGCATCGGCGTCACCGAAGACTGGCGCAGCCGCTGGTACGCCGACAAGAATTACGCCACTAACCTGGCGAACGACCTCGAGATCCGCGAGTTCCTGAACAAGCAGCTCTCCCGTGCCGCCGTCTCCAAGGTCGAGATCGAGCGCGCAGGCGACAAGATCAAGGTCATCGTCACCACGGCTCGCCCGGGTGTCGTGATCGGCAAGAAGGGCGCCGAGATCGACGCTCTGCGCAAGAAGCTCGAGAAGGTCG
>OLPF01002459.1_pt1 | contig 12036 bp, 8 predicted proteins | sample 1673121 | NCBI WGS metagenome assembly OLPF01 (sample SAMEA3136756, study PRJEB25190) | human gut metagenome | reverse complement strand
ACCTGCCCGCCGCCCTGTCCGCCGTCCCCTCGCCCGCGCCGCTGCAAGCCGCCGAGGCGCGCGGCTTCGTCCATGAGGAAGAAGCCCTGACGCAGGCGCTGCTCTACCGCCTGCGCACCGCGTCTCCCGACGCGCTCGCCGCGCTGTACGGCATGGACGAGGGGCTGGAGCGCCGCTTTCTGGCCGCCGCGCAGACCTGCACCTCCCGCGAAGCGCTTCTGGATTTCGTCAAAACCAAGCGCTATACCCGCGCGCGGCTCTCCCGCCTGTGCGCCTATGCGCTGCTGGATCTTTCGCGCGATTTTGCGCAGGCGCACCGCGCGCCCGAATACGCCCGCGTCCTCGGCTTCCGCAGGAGCGCCGCGCCGCTGCTCAAGGCCATCAAGCGCCGCAGCGCCATTCCGCTCGTCACCAAGGCCGCCGATTTTGATCGCGCCCATCCCCTCTTTGCCCTCGACGTGCGTGCGCAGGATCTCTGGTCGCTCGGCGTTTCAAACCCCGCGCTCCGTTCCTCCGGCCGCGATTTCACCACGTCCCCGATTCTTGTTTAGAAAGGCAGGTCCTCTCCCATGCGTCTGTTCGTCTATCCCGCCGCGCTTTTCCTCGCGTTCGTCCTCTACTGCGCCGCGCCGAAATTCGCCGGCGGCCTCGCCCGCGCGCTGCAAAAGCTCTATGCCCTCTTTCAGCGGCTCGACGCGCGCGCCCCGCGCAAGCTCGCCTTTCCGGCGTTCCTGCTGACGCTGATGCTCGTTCCGTTCCTGCTCGCCCTGCTTCATCCGGCGGTCGAGGCCGTGCTGATGGCGTTCCCGCTCTTCGGCCTTTCCTGCATTCCGCGGAGCGGCGCGGTCAAGCGCGAGCTGGATTCCGGCGCGTATTCCCGCGATATCCCCGCGTATGAATCCCTCGTCCGCGAGACCTGCGCCGCGCTCGCCCCGGCCTTCGTCGCGCATGTCTGCGTGCCGCTCGTGCTGATGGCCGTCGGCCTGCCGCTTCGCCTGTCTGCCGCGCTGGGCTGGGGCTTCCTCGCGCTCTCCGCCGTCAGCAATGAAAACGAGCAGGCGGATCGCCTGCTCGGTCTGCTCGTTCGCCCTGCGGATGCGCTGTTCAGCTTTCTGCTGCTGCTGTGCAGCGGCGTCGCCGGGCGCAGCCCCTTCCGCATCGGCGGCCGGGACGTCAAATCCCGCCTGATAAACATTCTGGGCGTCGCGCAGGACGCGACCGCCACGCACGCCCCCGTCTCCGGCGATATCTCGCAGGGCACGTTCCTCTGCTGCTTCTGCACCGTGTTTCTCTGCCTCGTGATGACGCTGCTGCTTCTGCCGCTCATCCGCTGATCTTTTTCAGCTTCTCCGCCAGCGTGCACAGCCCCGCCGCCGCCAGCGGCAGCATGTACACCATATAGGGGTATGCGTACTGCGCCTTCGCCTCAAAAATCAGGTGGTACAGCGCCCCGCCGAGGATCGTCACCGGCAGCGCCAGCGCCGCCATGTCGCCCTTCTTCTTCAGCAGCCGCGCGCCGCCCACCGCCGAAAGCGCGTACACGGCCGTCTGCATCGCGTCCATGTACCCGTCCATCAGCGTCCGTGTTCCGCTCCCACTGTGAAAGAGTGCGTCAAACAATTCCGCATATGACCCATATTTTTCTCTCAGTTCGCCCATCCACAGGCTGTCATAGGCCGGGTCGAGCCACTGGGTCAGCAGCTTCTCCCGGTAAAACGCCAGCGCCGGATTTTCCCGCATCCAGCCGAGCCGCGCGTCGATTGCCGCAAGCGCCTGCGCCTTTTCCTGCTGCACACTCACGTCAGGAGAGAAAAAGCCCTCCACATAGCCGTTATACCAGCCCGCCGCGACGGGGGATTCCTGCATCCCCATCGCCAGCCGCGTCAGCATCCCGACGTTCTCGCGGAAGCTGATTCCGCCTATGATCGCATACCCCCACATAATTGCCTTGGACAGCCCTTCCCCGATCACGAAGGACAGCGCCGCGAACAGCACGATTTTCACATCCCGGTTTGCCCACCCGTGCAGCAGCGCACAGATGAGCAACGCCAGCAGTATGATCACCGCGTTGGGCTTGGCGACCGTCGCCAGCCCCGCCAGTGCCGCATAAGCAAGCCCGAACCCGACGCGCCCCGTGCGCGCATAGCGCGCAAAGCAGAGCGTCGCGCCCGCGCCCAGCAGGATCATCAGGTTGATGTTGTAGACGAACTGCGCAAACAATAGCGTCGGCAGACTCACGATGTACAGCAGCAGCGTGGCCGAGGCCGCGCGCCGGTCAAGCAGCTCCTGCGCCAGCGCCGCCAGCACGCCCGCCCCCGCGACCCCCAGCGCCGCGTTGACGCACTGCGCCAGAACGTTCAGCTTCTCCATCGTCGCGCCCGAAAAGAGCCTCGCCAGCATGTGCAGCGGGAAGCAAAGCCCCAGTTGATAGGTACAAGACTGCAAATAGTCGCTGCCCAGCGCATCATAGTTCCCATGCGCGAATCGGTACGCATCTGCCAGCACAATCTGCGCATCCGCCCGCTGCCGCATACCGATGGCCCAAATCCACAAAAGCGCCGCCGCCAGCCACAGCGCGCAAAGCCCCGCGCCCAGCCGAACGCCGCCCAGCCGTTCCAGCAGCCCGTGCATGCCCAGCAGCGCCGCCAGCGCGGCGAGCGACAGCAGCAGGCTCCTCAGAAGCGGCTCGCGCACCAGCGTTACCGTTTGCATCAAACCGTTGTTGTAGGTAACCTCGTTTCGCGCCGTCATCGTCAGCGCGCAGAGCGCCAGCGCCGCCGTCAGCAGCACAAACGCGGCCAGCGCCGCCTGCCGCAGACAATGCGCGGCGCTTTTTTTCAGCGCCTTCTCTCCTTCGTTTTCCATAGCCCTTTGATTCCCTCTTTATCTAAGGCCGTCCGCGCGTCGCACGTTCTTTGGTGTGGCGGCGCTTTATTCGATCTTGTCCACGAACAGCAGCTTGAACCGCGGCACGATCACGTCCGCGCCGCTCGCGCTCTGCTCGCTGTATACGCCGTCCACCGTCACCACGGCGGTCATCATGTCGCCGACCTTCGCGCCCGTGTCCGCGTCGCAGACGATCACCACGTCGTTGTACCACTTGCCCTTTGCGTCCTTGTTGTATTGCAGGCGCACATAGTACACGCTCGCGCTGCTGCTGACCTCGCTCACCGGGCCATACAGCCGCATCACCTTGCCCTGATTCTCCTCCTTATCCTTCTGCAAATCCTTATAGGAGATCTTCACGGCGGACTGGCGGATTTTTTCCTGCTCCTGATCGTCCGTGATGATTCGGGTCACGGTGAAGGGCACGCGCCGCTGGTTGTAGCCGCTCTTATCCAAAATGAGCGTATATTTGTATTCGCCCGCGTCCTTCGTCGTCAGCTCGAAGGAGAACGCGCCGTCGTTGCCGGATCGCTTTTTGCTCACGCCGAAGGGCGTCACAAGCTGGAGCTGAACGCCCGCCAGCGTCGTACCGGCGATTGTCGTCGTGTCGCCGGTGACAAACAGGCTCTCCTCCACGCCGGAGACGGGCAGCGTTTTGGCGCTGTAAGCAATTTCGCCCGAGAGCGTCGCGTCGTTCATACCCTCTTTGGAGGCCGTCAGCGTAACGTCGTAATGGCCTTCTTTTTCAAGCTCAATCGTCAGCGTGAATTTTCCCTTCGCCTCCGCCGTCGCCGCGTCCAGCGTCAGCATCGCGCCGTTGCCGTCCGGCGTTTCGGCGATCACCGTCGCGCCGGCGGTCGCCGTTCCCGTGATCTCCACCTGCGCCTTGGAGGTCTCGGCGGGGATCTGCGCCTCCAGCTTCACGTCGCGCACCGGCTCGGCGATTTGCTCCGTGACGACCAGATCCGCCAGCCGCGCGCGGAAAGCGTTCAGATCCCGCCCGGAGAAGCGCCCGCTCGCGATTCGCCAGTCCATCTCCACATACAGCCCGTTGCGAACGGTGATGTAGCGCAGCCCGCGCCCCACCGTTTCGCCCGCCCGCGTGACGGTGTAATGCGCGTAGAGCCAATAGCCGCCGTCTTCCTTCTGCCATTCCGCGTCCTGCGTCCGAAGGCCGGTCGTCTCCCAGAAGCTGTTGGCCTCCACGCGGCGGCGCAGCGTCGCGCGCTGGCTGTCCGTCGCGTTTTCGATTTCGTAGATTTCCTGCGAAAATTCGTCCTCGCCGATCAGCACGGACAGATACTGCGTGTAATTCTCGTTGTATGCGCGGCTGAGCGTGCGCGTCTGCTCAAGCTCCCGCGCCAGCTCGTCCGCGTCAAGCTCCGCGTCCTCCAGCAGCGGCGCGTATACCCCGCAGAGCTGCGGCGAAACGACCAGCCAGCTATCCGGGTAATCAAAGGCGACGTGCCCCTCGTCCATCACGACAGTCTGCGCGCCCGCCGTCCCCGGCCCCATCGCCAGCAACATGAAAATAAAAAATGTCAGGATTCGCTTCATGTGTTTTCTCCGTACATCCAAATGCCGCTCCGATTTCATGCGTTTGAAAATGTGATCGCAAGGGCTATTCTCCCCCCCGAAAGGGGGAGAATAGCTGTTTGTCTTTCGTTTGCAGACCGCGGATTACAAAATATGCACCAGCATGTTGCCGCCTTCGTCCGTTTCCAGTTTCAGCAGCTTTTCCTTTTCCAGCGCGCGCAGCACATCCGAGAAGCGCCGCAGGCCGATCTGCCGTTCGGTGAAGTCGGGATAATCCGCCTGCACCGCCGATTTGAGAATGGAGGGATTCACCCGGTCAAAGCCGTCCTCCTTGTATTCCGAGAGGATGCGCGAGAAGATGCGGATGTAGTTCTCCCGCGTGATCTGCTCCCCGGCGGTCACATGCGGCTGGTTGAGCGACACAATGACGTTAAACTGCTCGCTCTCCACGCTGAACGCGCCGAACTGCTGGGAGAGCCGCGCAATCAGCTTGCCGAAGGTGGAAAAGCCGACGCTCTTTTCGGAGAAATTCGGCCTCAGGCGCAGCAGCACGCTCTTGACCTCGCTGGCGAGCATCTCCCCGCTGTCGCTCTCCTTGAGGATGGTCACGATCAGGTCGTTCACATCCGCCAGCGTCAGCGCCTCGATCTCCTGCCCCTGCGCGCGCTCCTTGCCGCTGGCGACGCTTTCCAGGAACTGGAACTCGCTGCAGGCGTTCATAAATACGCCGCTGGCCGCCTCGCTTCGGGAAATGCCCAGCACAAACTTGCCCATCGTTTTCAGCTTGCCGACGAGCGGCACATAGTCGCTGTCGCCGGAAACGATGCAGAAGCTATCAATCAGCGGATTGGTATAGGCCACGTCCAGCGCGTCGATGACGAGCTGAATATCCAGGCTGTTCTTCTGGTTGCGCCCGAACCGGAGCGAGGGCACGACCGCGAAGGTGTTGGACAGCAGAATCTCCTTGAGGTCGGAATAGCTGTCCGTATAGCCGTAAACCTTGCCGATGAGGATGTCGCCGCGAATCTTTACCCGCTCGATCACGTCCATCAGCATGCTCTTTTTGCCGCCGCAGTTTTCAAGATCGACAAACAGCGCAAAATGCGAAGCCATCAAACCCATCCTTTCGTTCAAAGTCCTTCAGCTCCTTCCGTCAACTTCGTTGACAAACCTTCGGCATGCAGTTTGCTTTCAAAGAAGGAGCTCTTGTTATAGGTTGCAGTAACGTGAGGACAAGACCTCCCTCTTCGAGGGACATCGAATCTGTTGCCGCCTGTGGCGGAAACAAACAGATGAAATGCCGAAGGTTGGCACGACGAAGTCGTGACGGAAGGAGTTGCCCTCATCTTTTCCCATTCTCAATACGCCGTCAGCTCCCCGTTGACAAAGTCGCCCATGCCGGAGGAGAGCTTCATAATCCGCTTGAAAATCCGCGCGCTGTCCGCCTCGTCAGCGACGACGGGGCGGTAATCCGTCCCCTTGTCCAGCGCGGTCAGGCGGATCGGCACGACGGTCAATTCCGGCGCGTCGCAGTGATCCTCGTAGACGGTGAAGGTCACGCGCGCCAGATATGCGTCGCGGTCGTCGGGATCGACGTTGCCGCCGAACACCAGATTGCCCAGCGAATAGAGGATGTAGCTGTCCTGATAGGCCTCGATCCCCTGCACGATGTGCGGGTGCGTGCCCACGACGATATCCGCGCCCGCCTTGATCGCCGCGCGGCCGATGGTGCGCTGTTCCCCGGTGAAATCATCCCGGTATTCGCTGCCCCAGTGGAACGACGCGATCACGATCTGGCATCCCGCCTCGCGCAGCGCCTTCACATCCGCGCTGATGTCCTTCTTGCCGCCCTTGTAGGGGAAGCAGTAGCCGGTCATGCCGACCTTCACGCCGTTCTTTTCAAAGATGCCGAGCTGGCCGCCGCCGGAGACGACGATCCCCGCCGCCTCCAGATTGGCGATCGTGTCCGCCTTGCCCTGCTGACCGTAGTCGAGCGTGTGGTTGTTGGCGATGTTCACCGCCTCCACGCTGCCCAGCGTCAGGATGTCGGTGTATTCCGCCGGGCCCTTGAAGTTGTAGAGCTTCTCCTTCTTGCTCGTCTCCTCCGTCAGCGTGCCCTCAAAGTTCACGAGCGTCAAATCATCCGTCGCAAACAGGGTTTGCAGGCCGGAGAAAAACCAGCCGTAGCCCTTGTCCGCCGCGACGTTTTCAAAGCAGTCCTCCCGCTTGCGCAAATCGTCCGTCGAGCCGAGCGTCGTATCGCCGCCCAGCGTGACGGTGAATGTCTTCGGCCACGTGTCTGCGCTCTGCGCGGCCGATTGTGCGTCCTCCGCCGCGGCCATGTCCGAAAGCGAAATGCCCGCGCCGTCCGCCTGCGCGGTCTCTTCCTGCCGCGCCCCTTCGATTTTTTCGTATCGGATGTGCGGATTGCTCAGCGTATAATCCGTCTCGCAAAGCCCTGCGGCCGCGAGCGTCGTCATCAGCAGGAAAGCGCCCCATACGGCTTTTTTCATCGGTCTGCTCCCTTCAACGGTCCATGGTTGATTTCTGCCGTCCGGCGCTGTCCCTGGCCTTCGGCACGAAATATCTCTTTTTATTTTATCACAGTCGGAAAATCGAATCAACTTGCGTTTTTCCTTGGTTCATGCTATTCTTTCTGCATACGTCAGCCCGCCGCCGGGCGGTTTCCCGCCGGATTTGGGGCGCGCCCTCAGGAGGAAACACGCCATGCATGCCACCCGCGTCCGCCTTCGCCGCCTGCTGTCCGCGCTCATCGCCGAGCGCGAGGACAGCCAGCTTCTGTATATTCCCCACGGCGAACCCGGCATGCGCCGCATGATCGCCGCGCTGCTGGCGCTGCGCCCGCCCGTTGAAAACGACCCGCTCGAAGAACAGATCCGCTGGTTTCAGGCCGATCAGCCGGAAAGCGCGTCGCCGATGAGCGTGCCGGAAAGCAGCGCCCGCTCCGCCCCGCGCTGATAGCGGCTGTCGATCAGCAGCAGCGCGCCGTGGTCGCTCTGCGTGCGAATCAGCCGCCCCGCCGATTGAATCACCCGCACCATCCCCGGCAGGGTCATGCATAAAAACGCGCCGTCCGCGCCGTTTTCGTCGTGATAGCGCCGCATCGCGCGTACCCGCGCGTCCATCTGGGGCAGCCCCGTCGAAACGACGATCACGTTTTGCAGCCGCTCCCCGGCGAGATCGACGCCCTCCGCGAATGCGCCGCCCAGCACGGCCAGCAGCACCGTCCGCCCGTCCCGCTTGTCAAACGCGCCCAGCAGCGCGTTTTTTTCTTCCTCCGTCAGCCCTCGCGCCTCGCGCAGGATCGCCGCGCCGGGGACGCCCTCTGCCGCCAGCAGCGCATCGACGCGGCTCAAATACGCATACGACGGAAAGAACACCATCGCGTTGCCCGGATGCGCCGCAAGCTGCGCCCGAATCGCCTCGGCCACCCGCGGCGCGTTCGCCTCCCGTGCCGCGTAGCGCAGGTCGATGGGCAGAATCCGCGCGTCGAGCTGATGCTTGTCAAACGGCGAGGGCAGTGCCAGACACGCATCCCCTTCGAGGCTGCCGAGCATCCGTTTGGCCGCCTCAAACGGCGCGAGCGTTGCGGAAAAAAACACCGCGCCGCGCGCCCGCTTCGTCTTTTCCAGAATATCCTGCGCCGCGCAGAGCAAAAACAATTCGATCCTCGCGGTTTTTTCCGTTCCCTCCGTCAGCACGGCATAGCGCGCATCGAGCCGCCCCGCCGCGTAGCGCCAGCAGGCCGCCAGCGTAAACGCCTCCGCCGCCTCCGTCCCCGCGCCGCTCAGGAGCGCCCCGTCCGCCGCTTCCAAAAGCCGCGCCATGGCCGCGTCCAGCGCCTCCGGCGGCCTTTCCAGCCGCCCGGAAGCGAATTCCTCCGTCCCCGCCGCCTCCTCCAGCGCGCGCATCGCCGCCGTCAGCGCCCCGTAGAGCGGGTGTTTTCGGCCAAGCGCCTGCCCCGCGCCGCGCCGAAGCGCGCGAAGCTGCGGCACGCTCACCGCCGCCGAAGCGTTATCCTGCACGCGCGGCGCGAGCTGGTGCGCCTCGTCGATGAGCAGCGCCGCGCCGCCCTGCATCAGCGCGTCGATGGCCACGAACGGATCAAACACATAGTTGTAATCGCAGACGACAACGTCCGCCTCCTGCGCCAGCGACAGCGCCAGTTCAAACGGGCAGAGCGTGTGCTTCTGCGCCAGCGCGTCGAGCTGCCCGCGCCCCCAGTCCCCGCCGGTCAGCGCCTCGGCCAGCGCGTCCGGCAGGCGGTCGTAAAATCCCTTCGCATACGGGCAGACCTCCGGGCGGCAGTCCCGCTTTTCCATCGGGCAGACCTTGTCCTTCGCGGCGATTTCCACGGCCAGCAGCCTTGCGCCGTGCGCGCGCAGGATGGCCAGCGCATCCATCGCGCTCTTTCTGCCCGTCGTTCGCGCCGTCAGCATCAGCACGCGGGCGCATTTGCCCTCGCCCAGCGCCAGCGCGGCGGGATACAGCGCGGCCATCGTCTTGCCGATGCCCGTCGGCGCCTGCGCGAAGAGCCGCTTTCTCTCCCGGATGGCGACGTACACATTCGCGGCGAACGTCCGCTGCCCCGCGCGATACGCGCCGTAGGGAAACGCGAGGCCGAAAAGCGACGCGTCCCGCGCCCGCCGCCGCGCCAGCAGCCGCTCCGCCCACGCGCAGTAGGCCGCGCACAGCGCCTCAAATTCGCCCTTCAGCCGCGCGCTGTCCGCCTCCTCTTCATAGAGACGAACGGGCGCGCCGTTTTCATCCACATATAAAATGCGCAGACGAACGCCGGTCAAGCCCTCCTTTTGGCAGAGCATGTGCCCGTACATCGCCGCCTGCGCCCGATGCGCCGGGACGAGCGGGTTTTCCGCCGTGCCCAGCTTGATTTCCTCCACGATGCGCGCGCCGTCCGCGGCGAGCAGCAGCCCGTCCGCCCGCCCGGTGACGCGCAGGGCGATTTCGCGGGCGGCGTAATCCGCGCTCAGCGATTTTTCCGCCTGATAGGCCGTCTCCTCCCGCGCGCCCGCGCTTTGCCGCGCCTTGTGCGCCGCCGCGCCCTCCCGCATGCGCTTGGCGGCGAAGGCCGCCGGGGAAAGGTCGCGCTCATGCAGGCTGAATTCCACCACCTGACGAACGCTCGCGCGCAGCTCCGTCATGCGCGCCTCCGCATCCGCCGAAGCGACGCGGCCAACAGCAGCGCGCCCAACACGCTCGCGCCCTGCGCGATCAGCCACGCCGTCGGCGGCTGATACCAGACGTGAACCGTGCCGCTCTCGCCCGACGACAGGCCGTAGACGCGCACCATGTTGTTCGTTCCGCGCGCCACCGTCTGCGCCTGACCGTCGATCTCGGCGCGATAGCCGGGGTAATACAGCAGCGGCAGCTCGATATACGCCGCCTCGCCTTCAAGCTGCACCGTCGCGGTCAGCTCTGTGCCGCGCTTTTCGTAAGAAAGCACGCTGCAGACGCCCGGCTGGCTCGTTCTGACGTCGCCGACCTTGAGCGCCGTCTTCTCCGTGCACGGATAGGTGTATTCAAACTGGCCGATGCGCGTGTCGGTGTAGGTCTCCTTTTCCAGCTCGGGCGCCCGCTGCACCATCGTCTGCATCGTATAGCCCGAAAAAACCACGCACAGCGCGATGAGCGCGGCCATGCCCGTTTTCGCGTCCTTTTCCTCGCGCAGATAGCCCCATGCCGCCGCCGCGCTGAGCATCGGCACGGCCATGCCGACAAAGCGCCACGGGAACTGAATCTGCATGAAGAAGGTGGAAAACGGCTTCCGGATCGAACAGAGGGTGCGCCACGGGAAGAAATCCGTGCTCAGCCCCAGCGCCAGCGCGCCCAGCGCCAGCAGCCCCAGCGCCAGCCTGTCGTTTTCCGTCTTCATTTCGGCGCGCCCCGCCGCATAGCGCCGCGCCAGCAGCAGCGCGCAGCCGATGAGCAGCGCCAGCCCCGGCACCACGCCGATGGTATAGGCGAAATCCTCCGGCGCGTCCGCCTTCACGTCGCCCGCAAAGCCGACGAGGAAGCTGCCCGGCCGATGCACGTATTCCGACGAATTGAGCACGACGCTCGTGCTGATCCCGTCCGCCGTATACTGCATCATCGGCACGAAGAACCACAGCGCGCAGAGCGCCGTAACGCCCGCCGCCGCCAGCACCGCGAGGATGCGCCGCTTCCGGGCAAGCAGCTTTCCGGCGCTCGCCAGCGCCGCAATCGCGCAGAAGAGCACGCAGAACATCGTGCTGAGCAGGTGGCTCATGCACACGCCCGTCATGCCCAGCGCCAGCAGCGGCCACTTTCTTTCATCCCGGCGGAGCACCTCGTACAGCCCCAGCATCACCACCGGGAAGAAGACCATCGCCAGGCTTTCGCCCAGCGTCGCGCGCGTGTACACGTTCACCAGACGATAGATGCACAGCGTATAGAGCACGCTCGCGCCGACGGCGACGCGGCGGCTGTTCATCATGCCGCGCACGCACAGGTAGCACGAAACCGCCGTCGCCAGATGGATGCAGGCCTCGAACACCCGCACGCACGCGCACAGGGACACGCCCAGATTGCGCAGCAGCGCCGGGAAATAGAGGAACAGCTCGGGGTAAAATTCCGGCGCGGCATAGCCGTAGCCCAGCAGCGTCGAGCTGTGGATGCGCACGGGAAACTGCCCGTTTCTCAGCCCGTTTGCGATGCCCTCGATGCGGTTGAGGTGGAAAAACAGGTCGTGCCCGTCGTAAACGCCGCGCCAGAGCAGCGGCATGCAGGCAAACGCCGCCGCGCAGAGCACCACCGCCATATCCCGGCGGTTTTTGCGGCCGCGCTCGGTCTGATCCCACGAGAGCACGAGCAGCGCCGTCAGCACCGCGCCGACGAGCGCCGCGTAAGCGCACAAATCGGCGGAAAGCACGCCCGCGCCGACCTTATGCACCGTAACGGCGCGAATCGCCTCCGGGTTTTCGCTCGCCAGATAGAGATTCGGCGTGGAATCCGTCAGCCGGAAGACGAAGCTCAGCCGATGCAGAAGGACGTTCTCCGCCTCCGCCTCGTCGTGCGCGTCGCCGTTTTCGATGAACGCCTGATACCCGGCGGAAACGACGTGCGCATCCATGCGCGCCGCGTCTTCGTATTCGATCGTCGCCTGATAGTCGCCCCACATCAGGTTCAGGCCGCCGTTTTCGCCCTGCGTGGGCAGGAAATCGTCTTCCCATTCGTTTTCGCTGCCCCAGAGCCCCGCGTCGGTGCGCGCCTGCGCGGCCTGCTGCATCAGCGCCATCGCCTCGTCAGCCTGCTTCTGCCGCGCGTCGGCCTCCTCGCGGGTGATGACGATCTGCGCCAGCTCGCCGCCCTCGTAGCGCCACGTATACTCGTCCCTGTCCGTATAGATCAACGCCAGCGCGAGCAGCGCCGCCCACAGCAGAATCAGGCTCAGAACCTTTTTTCTCATATCGTCAAACCTCCGAATCGGCCATTCTCGCATAAGCCCCCATGATGATGTTTATGATACCATGAACAGGCGCATAATGCAACAAAGCGCCGCCCGCTTTCTCAATGCCGCGGGCGGCGCTCTGATTTGGTTTTTTTATGCGTTCG
>OLPF01002456.1_pt1 | contig 12039 bp, 8 predicted proteins | sample 1673121 | NCBI WGS metagenome assembly OLPF01 (sample SAMEA3136756, study PRJEB25190) | human gut metagenome | reverse complement strand
CGGGCACGACGGCAATCCACCCTCGGCGAGGCGGAGCTGAGAAAGCTCGGCATCGCCTATAAGCGCGCCCGCTACTTCATCACCATGAACGGCGCCTGGGGCGGATCGGGGATCGACTTCTCCCGCGAGGCCCTGCACGCGCGGCTTTCGGCCCCTATCGACGGCGGTCGCCACGGGCGCCGCGCCGACCGCGCCCCAGCCGGCCAGATGAGCCTCTTCGAAACCGTGGAGGCACCGCCCGTACTGCCCGAGACGAGCCCCGATGCGGCAACCGCCCGCGAGGTCGCCTTTGCCGCCCAGCGCCGGGCCCTCGAGACGACCGGGACGGCGGACGGACGGCAAGCGATCGCAACCGAGGCGGCATCGGCCACAGAACGCTCGATCGCCGACGGCCGCAAAACGCTCGACAGCCCGCTGCTCTCGGTGGCCTAGGTGGGCGCCATGGAGCATATCCCGAACGCATCCGCGGAAGACGCCCCTGCGACGCCCTCCCCTCCTCCCGACATCTACGACGAGGTGGCCTACGCCTACGACGGCTCCCTGGAAGGGCTGCTCTCGGCCGTCTTCGCCGCCTACGAGCGCCACGAGCGTCCCACCGATGTCGCGCCGGAAGAGCGCCTGCAGCCCCGTCTCGGCCAGCGCGTGGCGCTCATCCCCACCGACCAGGACCGGGCCCTGCGCGTCATGGGCACCCTGCGCCGCCAGTGCGGCCGCGCGGCAGCCCTGGCGGTGACCCGCGCCGCTTGCTCGGACGAGCCGGATGCGGGCACGGCGGTCTACCGCTTCGTGCGCTATGCCATCGACGAGCAAAAGCATCGCGCATGCGAGCACTGTCGCAAGCGCGCCTCCTGCGCAGGCCGCGGCGGCATGGGGCCGTGCCCCAAGCAGCGGGGCCGCGCCTTCTCGGACATCACGCATCCGGCCGTGGAGCGGCTCTTCCGCATTTCGCGCTCGGTCGGTCAGGAATGCGAGCATATGCGCCAGTTCGTGCGCTTCCAGCACCTCGCCGGCGAAGGAGCCGATGTATGGTTCGCCCGCGTGAACCCGAAAGCCTCGGTGGTGCCGCTCATCATGGATCATTTCGTGGAACGGCTCGGCGTGCAGCCCTTCATCATCTACGACGAGGTGCACCATCTCGCCGGCGTCTACGACGGCGGCGACTGGCAGCTGGTGAACACCGAGGGCGCCGGCGACTTGGAACGAGCGCTGCCCGACCGCACCGCCGACGAGGCCCTCATGAGCGAGGCCTGGCGCACCTTCTACAAAAGCGTCTCCATCGACGCCCGCTACCACCCGGAGCTGCGCCGTCAATTCATGCCCAAGCGCTTCTGGAAGAACCTCACCGAGCTGCAGGAAAGCCCTGCCGCCCTGCGCCCGCGCTACGCTGAACGCGGGTGAGCCGCGGCCGCGCAAACATCCCCGCCGGTGCGACGACGGCCCTACAAGCTGAATACCAGCTCGCCGGTCGGGGCGGTCAGCTTGCCGGGCACGGGACGCTCGCACTCGTAGGCAATCCCCACGGCCGGCCCCACGTGCACGCCGATGACCGGACTGACGGGCAGCACCTCCACCGCGTGTCCCACCACCGGCTCGATAGCCTCGCGCGCCCATTTGATGGCGGGGGCCGCCGATCCGATGTAGTGCACCACCACGCGCTTGAGCCCAAAGGCCTCGATCTCCTCTTTGAAGACGTCTGCCATGCGAGCAAGCGTCTTCTTCCACGTGCGCACTTTCGCCAACGTGGATGTCTCCCAATCGGCCACCGTGAGCACGGGGGAGATTTGCAGCAGACCGCCGAGCAACGCCGACGCACCTCCAATGCGACCGCCCGCCTTCAAAAAAGCAAGGCTCTCCGGAGCGAAGATGAACCGCGACGAGACGACCGAATCAATCGCCGCCTGCGCGCACCGCGTCAGATCGCCGCCCGCATCGCGCGCATCGCATGCATCGAGCACCGCGAACATCTCATCGCCGCAGTTCGACGTCGAGTCGATCAGCGTGCAGCGGAACTGCTTGTAGCGCTCCTTGCAGGCCCGAGCGCTGCGCACCGCCCCTTCGAACGTTCCGGACATCTTCGACGAGATGAAAACCCCGAGCACCTCATCGGCCGCCTGCGCCGCCTTTTCGAAAATCGTCTCCATCGCATGCTGCGAGGGCTGGCTCGACGTAGGCGGATTGTCGATCATGTCGGCGATATCCTCATAGAATGCATCGACGTCCATGTCGGCCTCGCGGTACTCACGACCATCCCGATTCACGAACAGCGAGACGACTTCGATATCGCGCTCCCGCACCACCTCGGCGGGGATAGAGGCGACCGAATCGGTGACGATCTTGACCACGACTTCTCCTTTCAGCGAGGCACCCGAAGGCATCCGCGCCGCACGCGACGGCGTATCGCGACGCTGCGGCCGCGATGGGCATTTTTGCTATCGTACACCATGTGCACGCTCGAAAACGCGCGCAGAGGAGAAGTTCATGCGACCGTTGAGCCAAAAGTCGGCTAATACTCTCGCATACCGCTGGCAGCTAGGCGCTACACGCCCGTGAAGTCGAAGGCCGGGATGAAGCTCTCCTCAGCGGCTCCCCCTTCTTGCCAGAAGTAGTCCTCCACTCCCAGCGCATCGGCGAAATCGAGCAGCTGCTCGTACTCGGAATCGGGTACCGTGGTCGCAAGCTCGGGACTCGCCGCCAGGGCCGCGGCCGCCCGCCTGTCGCCGGCTGCAGCGGCCTGAGCGATCACCGGCGTGTACTGGTTCATGAGCGAGAGCCGGACATCGCTCCCGAAGCGCTCGTGCAGAAGCCGCACCACGGCCTTGGAGTTATCCAGGGCCCCGGGCAGCATGAGATGGCGCACCACCACGCCGGAGACGAGGCGCTCCTGGCCGCGGAACTCGTCATAGCACGGGGCGCCAACGACCTCTACCATGGTCTGAAGCGCCGCGAGGGCCACCTCGGGGTAGTCGGCAGCATGGGAGTAGCGAGCCGCCAGCGCCGCATCGGCGTACTTGAAGTCGGTGAGGTAGGCGTCCACGAAGCCGACGTTGCCGCGCACCGCCTCCACGGTCTCGTAGCCGCCCGTGTTCCACAACACCGGCAGCGCCATGCCCTGCTCGCGCGCCAAGGCAACCGCCGCGCGGATCTGCGGCGCGAAGTGCGTCGGCGTCACGCAGTTGATGTTCAGCGCCCCGGCCGCCTCAAGCTCGCCCATGATGGCGGCCAAGCGCTCGACAGTGATTGCCCGGGCCGCCTCGCCCAGAGCGATAGAGGCGTTCTGGCAATAAACACAACGCAGAGGGCAGCCGGAGAAGAAGATGGTGCCGCTGCCGTCCTCGCCGGAGATCGGCGGCTCCTCCCAGAAGTGCAGCGCCGCCCGGGCCACGAGCACCTCGCCCGCAGCTCCGCAAACCCCGCGCTCCCCCGCCGCCCGATCGGCCCCGCACCTCCGGGGGCATAACTCGCACGACGATGGCAACGTGCAGAGGGGATGCGGGATGCCTTGACCGAGCGAGTTCCGCAGCGAACGGAAATGCCCGGTGGGCATTTCCGCCGAGCGAGGACTGTCTGAGCGACTGAACGGTACCCCGCAGCTCGAACCGGAGGGATCCCCTAAGCCCGCTCCTGTTGGCGGGCCATTTCGGCTTCCAGCTCCTCGGTGAGGGTGAACCACTCCTCCTCGGCGGCGGCCAGACGCTGCTTCAGTTTGGCGTGCTCGGCGATGGCATCGGAGGAGGCGTCCTCGTTCACGTAGAAGTCGGAGTCGGCCATCATGGCCAGCAGCTCCTCCATGCGAGCGTTGTCTCGTTCCATCTGCTCGTCCAGCTGGGCGATGCGCTTGCGGTGGTTCTTCAGGGCCGCGTAGGCGCGGTTGCGGGCTTCGGCCTCGCGGCGCTTCTGCTCCTTGGTCTTGGGGGCGCTGCCCTTGGGCGCGGTGAGCTGCACCTCGGGGCGGGCGGAAGGCGCATTCCCGACGCCCTTGGCAGCTGCGGAGGGCTGACCGAGGTCAGCCCCTACGGAACCATCCCGAGCAGCCGTCGAGCTCGAGCCTTGGCGGTCGCGGCGGCGGTTCACGGTGATCTTCGTGGGGGCCGCCGCACCAGCGCGGCGCTTCTCGGGGGCCGCGCCGCTCCCCTTCCCGTGGATGCCCGCATCGGCCAGGGCCTCGTCCACCACCGAGCGGTCGGCGTCCACGTCGCCATCGAGCTGGCCCGACTTGTACAGGTAGTAGTCGTAGTCGCCCTCGTAGTTGGTGATCTGGCCGTCCTTCACCTCCACGATGCGGTTGGCCACCCCGCGGATGAGGTGCCGGTCGTGGGTGATGAACAGGATGGTGCCGTCGAAGTGCTGCAAGGCCTGCTCAAGCACGTCGGCGCTGGAGATGTCCAGGTGGTTGGTGGGCTCGTCCAAACACAGCAGGGGCTTGGGGGCCACGAGCATCTTCGCCAGGGCAAGCCGCCCCTTCTCGCCGCCGGAGAGCACCGACACCTTCTTGTCCACGGCGTCCCCCGTGAACAGAAACGCGCCCAGCAGGCTGCGCACCTGGGAGATGGACCAGCCGGGCGCGGCATGATCCAGCTCCTCGAAGACGGTGTTGCCCGCGTGCAGCTCTTCCAGCTGGTGCTGGGCGTAGTAGGTGAGATCGACGTTCACGCCGTAGTCGATGGTGCCGGCATCGGGCTTTTCCACCCCGGCGATCATCTTCAAGAGCGTGGATTTGCCCGCGCCGTTGGGGCCCACGAGCGCCACCTTGTCGCCGCGGTACATCGTGAAGTCGATGCCGTCGTACACCGTGTGGTCGCCGTAGCGCTTCACGAGACCGCGCGCCCGCACCACCTCATCTCCCGTGCGCGGCGGCTGCACGAAGTTGAAGTGCACCGTCTTCTTCTCCTCGGGGATGACCGGCAGCGTCTCCTTGATCTTCTCGATGCGCCGCTCGCGCTCCTGGGCCTGCTTGGCCTTGGTGGCCTTGTAGCGGAAGCGGTCGACGAAGGCCTGCAGATGCGCGATCTCCTCCAGCGACTTCGCTCGCTCGGCCTTGATGCGCTCCAAGCGCTCCTCGCGTGCCACCAGGTACTTCGAGTAGTTGCCCTTGTACAGGTTCACTTCCCCGTTGTCGATTTCCGCCACGCGGTCGACCATGTTGTCCATGAAGGCGCGGTCGTGAGAAACCACGATGACGGTGCCGGCGTAGCCGCGCAGGAAGCCCTCGAGCCACTTCACCGATTCCAAGTCCAGGTGGTTCGTCGGCTCGTCGAGCAAGAGCACCTCGGGATTGCGGATGAGCAGTTTCGCGAGCGCGATGCGCATCTGCCAACCGCCGGAGAACTCGGTGGTGGAGCGGGTCATGTCGCGCTCGGTGAAGCCGAGGCCGAACAGCACGCTTCGCACCTTCGACTCCAACGAGTAGCCGCCGAGCATCTCGTAGGCGTCCCGCGCCCGGCCCACGGCCGCCAGCTGCGCTTCGGTGGGGTTCGCGCCCAGCTCCGCTTCCAGCTTGTGCAGGCGCTGCTCGGCTTCGAGCACCTCGGTTTGCGACGAGATGACCTCTTCGAAGACGGGGAGATCGCCCATCTCGATGGCCTCCTGCTCCAGATAGCCCACGCGCGCCCCCTTGGCGAAGAGCACGCGCCCCTCGTCCGGATCGTCCTCGCCGGAGATAACGTTGAGCAGCGTCGTCTTGCCTGCGCCGTTAGGGCCCACGAGCGCCAGCCGGTCGTACTCTTCCAAGCGGAACGTCACGTCGTGGAACAGCGTGCGACCGCCGTAGGATTTCGAAAGATGTTCAGTTTGCAGGATCATAAGCGCTTCCCGAAGTTTGTCGTCTCGGGACGGCCCGAAGCCGCCCCGCATTCCATCAAGGAGCGACGCCTAAGCCGCCCCGCTTTTGCCAACTGCATAGTGTAGCGCATCCGCGCAACGATGCGCCCCGCTATGCCTTTCGGTACTTCTGAAAACGGCTGTTGGGCTTATCGGGAATCGCCCGTACCCCCTCACGCCTCAACCAATTCGAAGGCCTTCCGATAGACGGGCTCCGCCTCCCAGCCCCTGGACTCCACTTCTTCCAAGGTGAGCCACGCGAAGGACTCGTGCTCGTGGCTCAGGCGCACGTCGCCGGAGCGCCAGCGGCAAACGAAGTCGACGCCGAGGATCCGCCGCCCCGGGGGCGCGCATCGTCCAGGCATTGAAGGGCTCGCCGACCTCGATTTCCAGCCCGGTCTCCTCGCGCACCTCGCGCACCAGCGCCTCCTGCCAGCTCTCGCCCGCTTCCACGCATCCCCCCGGAAGATCCTCCTCGAGATCGGGCGCGATGCTGAGACGGCGCGCCGCATCGGGCTTGAACAGGAACAGCATGCGGCCGTCCTTGAAGACGCACCCTTTCACCGCAACGCGCTCCCTCGGCTTCGACGCCGCGGCCCCGTCGGGGCCATCGGTTTCATGTTGGAGATGCGCCACGGCTGCCTCCTCAAGTAGGTTCTTCCAAGACCCCCCTACCATAGCAGAGAGCTCCTCAATTCGTGCGCTCAGACTCCTTCGGTTCACGAAGTGCTGCTTTTCTGCACGAGATCTCGAGTTATAAGCGTCTAGAAAAGACAGAATTAACGAATAGCGATATCCCCAGCATCTAATGAAGCAGTTTCCGAGAGAACAGACGCTTACAACTCGAGATTTGCTGCATTTTGCCGGCGGTTCGCCGACCGGAGCCGCCTACAGCTCGTCGACCGAAGCCGTCTACAGCTCCCCGATCTTATCGACTGCGAAAAACGCCATCCATAGAAAGCTAACATCGCGATCGGAATACGAGGCGACGAGGAACGAAACCAGAAGACGGTCGCAAGGAGCGTCGCCCGGGCCAAGAATCAAACCCGACAAGGAGCGTCGCCCGGGCAGAGAATCAAACCCGAGAGAACGCCTTCGGAACCGGAACGGCGGCGCCCAAGCACGCAGCGGCAAGGACGAAGACAACGGCTTTCGCGGGAAAGCACAGGATGAGCAGCAAGGCCACCATTAGCGGCTGGCGCATAGCGGCGCCCAGAAGGGCCGCCGTGCTGACAGAGAGCGCGAAGACCGGGTCGATGCCAAAGAGCCCGGCGGCGGCATAGCCGATGGCGATCCCCGAGAAGATGAGCGGGAAAAAGTGGCCGCCGCGCCAACCGAGTCCGAGGCACACCTGGCTGGCCAGCACCTTGAGAAACCCCGTCGCGAGCAACGCCCCGGCACCGAGGGCCGTCCACTGCTGCGCCAGCATCTCGGTCTGGGCCTCGCCGGCGAACAGGGTAAAGGGGAGGAAGATCCCGAGAACTCCCAGTATCGCGCCGGCAACGACCGCCTTCACTACGACGCGATCGCCGAGCCGCGCGGACAGCTTGCCCACGGCCCAGCCGAAGCCATGAAAGAGCCAACCGGCGCAGGCGCCAAGCGCAATGACGGGAAGCGCCCAGGCGAGTTCGGATGTCCCCACGGCCATGTCGGAGAAGTGCGGCAGCCCCGAACCGCCGCCAGCCACCTCGTTGAGCAGCATGAACGCCCCCAGCGCCCCGGCCACGGAGAGTAGGTACACCGCCGTTTTGACCGGTTTGGAAACCTGGGGCGCGGAAACCACCGTCGCGGTGAACGAGTCGATCCGGCGCCGACGCCCGTCGGCATCGTCCGCATAGCCGAACAGCGGCGCCGCCAGGCCGAACAACGGGGCCGAGAAGATCGTCGACAGAATGGCCGCCGTGCCCGCGTTCGCCAGCTCGCGCATCTCGGCGCCCATGAACTTGAGTCGATCCCCCACCCAGCTGCAAAGCCCCGCCACCACGCCGGTGAGGCCAGCCTCGGGCCCGATGCTGCCGCCAAACAAAAGCGGCAGAAGCGCGCCAACGAACATAGCGCCCAGATGCCGATACTCATAGCGCCCGGTTTTCTTCACCTCGGCGAGCACCGTGTTCATATCATCGGGGTACGGCCCCACGTTCTTTTGAAACAATCCGATGGCAACGCCACCGGCAACGCAGAAGGCAAGCGGGTACACGACAGCGGGCATCCCTATCGCCGCCAGCCACGCCGGCGCCTTCACCCACAAAAGATCGAGGCCCGCGTTCATGAGAAAGAAGAACGCCCAGCAAAACGCCCCGGCGCAAGCTCCGAGCATCACGGTCACCACAGCAAACGCAATCCGTTTCACGACGGCTTCCTTTCCCGGGCGAAAAGCTCTTTGAATACGAAAAGGCCCCTCCGAGGAGGGGCCTGCGAATTCATGGTGGTCGCTACAGGATTTGAACCTGTGACCCCCGCCGTGTGAAGGCGATGCTCTCCCGCTGAGCCAAGCGACCGAAGGGTTTTCGCAATTCACTGGGTGACTTGCGACGGCTGTATATACTACACGGATTCCGCGGCGCGCGCAAGGGGGAATCTTGTATACTATCCCAACATATTCACAATTCCACCGTTTGGCGGCTCTTCCCGCGCTTTCAGTGCCGAAGCCGCCCACCCTGAAACGGCGCACGAGAAAGAGAGGATCCGCCCCCATGGCAAGCGATTTGACGAGTGACACCTTCCTCGCCTCCAAGAAGATCAGCGACGAGATCAAGGCCGATCTGGCCGTGCACCCAGAGAAATACACCATGCTCACGGGCGACCGCCCCACGGGGCGCTTGCACATGGGCCACTACTTCGGCACCATCCGCGAGCGCGTCGCTTTGCAGAACGCCGGCGTCACCACCCGCATCATCATCGCCGACTACCAGGTCATCACCGACCGCGACACCACGGCAAATATCGCCGACAACGTGCACAACATGGTCATCGATTATCTGGCCTGCGGCATCGATCCGGAGAAGACCATCATCTTCACCCACTCCGCCGTGCCCGCCCTAAACCAGCTCATGCTCCCCTTCCTGTCGCTCGTCACCGAATCCGAGCTCATGCGCAACCCCACAGTGAAGGCCGAGCAGGAGGCCTCGGGCCACGCGCTCACGGGGCTGCTCCTCAGCTACCCGGTGCACCAGGCCTGCGACATCCTGTTCTGCAAGGGCAACGTCGTGCCCGTCGGCAAGGACCAGCTGCCCCACATCGAGCAGACCCGCCAGATCGCCCGCCGCTTCAACGAACGCTATGGACAGGTGTTCCCCGAGCCCCACGGACTTCTCACCGACGCGGTTGAGATCCCCGGCCTCGACGGCCGCAAGATGTCGAAGAGCTACGGCAACGCCATCGCCCTGTCGGCCACGGAGGAGGAGACCGCCAAGCTCATCAAGAAATCCAAGACCGACTCCGAGCGCATGATCACCTTCGACAAGGAGAACCGCCCCGGCGTGTCGGCCCTGCTGACCACGGCGGCGCTCACCACCGGCCGCACCGAACAGGACATCGCGGCGGAGATCGGCAACGACGGCGCCGGCGCCCTCAAGCGCTACGTGACCGAGTCGGTGAACGCGTATCTGGCCCCCATCCGCGAGCGTCGCCGCGAACTGGAAGGCCAGCCGGAGATGGTGCGCGAGATCCTGCATGAGGGCAACCGCCGCGCTAACGAGATCGCCAACACCACCTTGGACGAGGTGCGCGAGGCCATGGGCATGGTGTACTAGCCGCCGCGGGCAAGCTTATCGATACCGCGCGACCACGGCGTCCCCTTAGCGGAGGGGGCGCCGTTTTTCTATACGGAGTCCTCCAGATCCATCTGCATGAGCTGGACGCTCTCGCGCATGCGCTGGGCATGGGCGCGGGAGAGCCGGTCGTCCTCGTAGGCGCTCTGGATCTGCTCCAGCTCGAAGGTATAGGCCTTGCGCTTGATGTCCTCGGTGCGGTCGCCGGCCTTGATGACCGAGGTCACCGTGGGCCGCGCATCGTGCAGCGCCGCCACCGAGCGCTGGTACTCCACGAGCACCGCCGCTGCGTCCTCGGTGGGCACCTGGCTGGAAGCGACGGCCGCTTCCAAATGCTCCACGGCATAGGTGCGCGTGGCCGTCTGCAGCCAGCGCATTTCCTCGGTCTGCTCGGCCAGCTCCGTGTTGCCCGGCAGCTCGCGCAGCACCGCGCGCACGCCGCGGTGCCACAGCGCCCGGAAGCGGCCGTTCCAACGCTTCAACGTGCCGTGCCCCTTGCCGTGCTGCAGAAGCTGCATGGCCTGCTCGAGACGCCCCATGTAGCGGTAGGCCACCACGCCGGAGACGACGCCGCGCTCCATCAGCTCCATGGCGCGCTCGTACTCCCACATCAGGGCCTGGACGCGCAGCTCCACGTTCATTTCGCTCTCGATGCCATTGTTGGCCTTGATGCGCGCGAGGCGGTCGTTGTAGGAGCGAATGACCGCCTGGGTCTCCGCGCGGTTCTCCCGCGTCTGCTGGGCCGTCAGCATCTCGATGACCTCGCGCATGATATCCATGGTGGTGGCGGCGTCCTGGTCGATGCGGCGCAGCTCCTCCTCCCCCTTGTCGCGCGCCGGCGCCAGAAGCGGCACGACGAACGTGGCCAGAAGCAGCGTGCACACGATGACGCCGCAGGCGAGGAAGATCAGCAGCTCGCGCTGGGGGAAGGGCACGTTGGGCGGCCCGTAGACGGCATAGGTGGGAATGGAGAACATGATGGAGAGCGTGATGGTGCCCTTGGCCCCGCAAAACGTCGTGATGAGCGCGCTGCGCAGATCGCCCTTATTGAACCGGCGCTTCTCGGAGCGAACCACGTGGAAAAGATCCATGGCGAGCACCCACAGAAATCGCGTGGCCAGAAGCACGAAGGTGAGCCCGAAGACGAGCAGGATGAGCGTGGAGTTCGTGATGTGCACGTTCTCCCACGTATCCTGCATGGCCAAAGGAAGCTGGGTTCCCAGAAGCACGAACACGATGCCGTTCAGAGCATAGGTGAGCACGTGCCACACGCTGCCCGAGACGATGTTCATGCGCGAGACCGAAGGCCCGATAACCCCCTTGGGAGACGTGACGTTGATGAGCCCGGCCACCACCACGGCGATGACGCCGGAGACGTGGCACACGTTGGCCACCAGGTAGATGAGGAAGGGAATGAGCACTTCGAAGAGCACGTGGAAGTTCGTGTTCTCCACACCGATGGAGCGGGCGCGCTTGACGACCCAGTTGCCGAGCAGGCCCAGGAGAACGCCGAGGGTAAGGCCGCCGACGAACTCAACAAGGAAATCGACGCTGGCATCGATCAGCGAGAAGGCGCCCGTGACCACGGCGGCGATGGCGAACTGGAAGGACACGATGCCCGAGGCGTCGTTCAGAAGCAGCTCGCCCTTCAACATGGAGGCCTGACGCTTCGGGATGTCCACCTGCTTCGAGAGCGACGAGACCGCCACGGCGTCCGTGGGGCCGAGGGCCGCGCCCAGGGCGAAGGCCGCCGCCAGCGGAATGGAGGGCACGAACGCGTTCAGCAGGAAGCCGATGACGAGCGTCGTGGCCACCACCAGGCCTATGGCCAGGGAGAGCACGGGCTTGCGCTCGCGCCAGAGCGCCTGCTTGTCGGCGTGCTTCGCCTCGTCGTAGAGCAAAGGCGCGATGAACATGACGAGGAACAGCTCCGGGTCGAGCGTCACCTCCACCTCGCCGCCGGCCACAACGGCAATGAGGAGCCCGATGACGATCTGGATGAGCGGAAGCGAGACGCGCGGGATAATCTGGTCGATGAGCGAGGACGCCAAGACGGCGACGAGCAGGAGCAGACCGAGGGTCAGCGCTTCCACAAATCGCTGGCCCTCCACCCGACCGTAGAGCCAGGCCTGGCTGGGCAGCGACCGGGCGGCACGGTTCCGGACTCGCACGGCCTGGCTGAAAGGCAGGAAAAAGCTCACCACCGTTTCGGCACCCGCCAGCCACCGGCGCGGCGTGCGATAGTGCGGCCCAATGACGCCGGGGGCCAGAAACACCTCAAACAGCGGGTCCATGGCGCGGGCGTAGCCCAGCAGGGGCCGGTCAAACAGCGTGAGCGCCTCTCCGCTTTGCTCGATCCGTACATGGTTGAGCGGGGATTGCAGCGTAAAATCGGCAGCCAGGTTTTCAAGACGTGCGGCATCCATGTTCGGGGCCTCCTGCAATGCTAGTC
>OLPF01002454.1_pt1 | contig 12048 bp, 11 predicted proteins | sample 1673121 | NCBI WGS metagenome assembly OLPF01 (sample SAMEA3136756, study PRJEB25190) | human gut metagenome | reverse complement strand
TTAAACAGAAAAAGCAGAAAAACGGCGGCGAACAGCAAAACCGCCGAAACGGCGGCAAACGGTGCGCCGAAGAAAGAGGCGACAAACAGCGCCGCGAAAAAAGGGAAGCCGATGTGCACGGCCGGGCGGTCGATGTCGGGGTTCTCCATAAAAGCTCCTTACAGCAAAATTCTTACGATATCTTCGTAGCTTGCGGCTTCAAAGTTGGGCGGTATGGGGAGGGCGTTTGCTTTGCGATTAGGGTTATACCATAAGCTGTCTAAACCGGCGTTCTGCGCGCCTTTGATGTCCGCCGAAAGCGAATCGCCGATGATGAGACAGTTTTCGGTGCTCGCGCCCGGTATGTGCACAAGGACATAATCAAAATATTTTTTATCCGGCTTTGCCGCGCCAATCTCATCGGAAATAAAGCAGCCCTTCATAAAGGCCGTGACGCCGGAATTCTTGAGGCGTCCGGGTTGCGAGATCGGGTTTCCGTTTGTGGTGATGTAGAGGTAGTAACGCTCTGAAAGCGCACGTAGCATATCTAAAGCGCCCGGCAGCGGCGTGCCGGTTTTCGCTATGCCGGAGACATACAGGTCTTGCAAAAAATCGATGCTGACCGGTGTGAGCCCCGCGACCTCGAAGAAATCGACGAAACGGTTGCGGTACAGCTCCGCTTTGGTGCAGAGCTTTTGCTCAAAACGCCGCCACCAACTTTCGTTGCAGTCGTTATAAAGGCGCAGAATCTCTGCGCTGTATGGCTTTTGCTTTGCAAGCCCCGATTGCTCGTACATATATTGAAATGCGAGCGGCATGTCCTTTTCAAAATCGATGAGCGTCTGATCGGCATCAAACAGCAGATTTTTATATTTTGTGTTCATTAAAGTCTCCCTCAAAGCAAAAAAATCCGATAGAAAAGGACGATGTGCAGCACGATGAAAACGGGCATGGAGATCACAAATTTCAGGTGTTTTGTTTTGTGGCGGATACACAGCATGGCGATAAATTCGCCGAGTGCGCCGCCTGCCGCACCGAGCAAAAGGAGCGTGCGCTCCGGGACACGCCACTGCTTTTTCTGTGCGCGGCGCTTATCGGTAACGGTCAGGACTGCGGCTGTGATATTGATGATACAATAATAGATCAGCAGTGTGAACTGCACGGGTTCCAGCTTAAAATCCATCATATTTTCCTCGCTTATCTCATACTTATGATTATCTTACCGCAAATCCGTTTGGCGGTCAAGGGAACGCAGAGAGAAAGGAAAAAGCGTATGATCGTAATTAAAAAGTATCATTATGTCATCGCGGTTTTAATTTTGGTTGCGGCCGTATTTCTGGCAATGAAAAGCGCGGCGGGACGGGAGAAAAACGCAGAGCCGCGTGCGGCGGAAAACTCCGTTGAAGTTGTATTCTCAAGCACTGCGCCGGAGCAGGAGGATAGCAACGCCGCAGAAACGACCGCAAAAGCAGAAGAACCGCTTGTCGGCGTGTGGATTCCGTACATAGCGCTCGATGTGACGGAGAAGACCGAAGAAGCGTTCAAGGAGAATTTTGATGCCAAGCTTGCGGCTGCGAAAAGCGTCGGCGCAAATGCGGTGTTTGTGCATGTGCGGCCGTTTGCGGACAGCCTGTATCCCTCGGAGTACGAGTCGTGGTCGCACCTTTTGACGGGCACGCAGGGGAAAGACCCCGGCTATGACCCGATGGAATACATGGTAAACGCCGCGCACGAGCAGAATATGCAGTTTCACGCGTGGATCAACCCGCTGCGCATTGCGAGCACGACAATCCCACCGGAGCTTGACGAAAATGGATTTTATATGCAAAATTATGTAAATCACCCGGAATATTTTATGGCGTACAATAGCGGCATTTATTATAACCCCGCAAGCGCGTATATCCGCAACCGTATTGCGGACGGCGCAGCGGAGATCGCCGAAAAATACGACGTGGACGGCATTCATTTTGACGACTATTTTTACCCCACGGACGACGAAAGCATCGACGCCGAGCAGTACGCGGCGTATGTAAAAGAAACTGAAGAGCCGCTCACGCTGCACGAGTGGCGCACCGCGAACGTGAACGCGCTCATCGCCGCCGTGTACAGCCGTGTGAAGGAAGCGAATGAAAATGTGCAGTTCGGCATTTCGCCGCAGGGCAATTTAGAAAACAACGAGATGATCAATGCTGACGTGTACACGTGGTGTGCGCAGGCGGGGTATATCGATTACGTTTGCCCGCAGCTTTATTACAGCTTTGAAAATGAAGCGCTGCCGTTTGAAACGGCGCTCCAAAATTGGTGCGCATTAAAGCGCCTGCCGAGCATCAAACTGTATATCGGGCTTGCGGTGTACAAGGCGGGCACGGATGCGGACAACGGCACATGGCTCAACACGACCGACACGCTTGCAAAGCAGATCGACTGCGCAAAGAAAGCGGGTGCAGACGGCGTGGTGCTGTACGCCGTAGACCACCTGACAGGCGAGAACGCCAAAGCCGAAATGGCGAACGCCGTGCCGGAGTTGGAAAGGTTTAAAGAAGCACAACAGAATTGACAAATTATATAAAATATTCCACAGATTAAGAGAAAATATTGCGCCTTGTCATCACTTTTGATATACTGAAGCTGCGGCTGATGTATGAAAAGCGGTGCAGAATGTGTCCGTCCCGCATTTGACCTGCTCGAAAAGTTCGACGCGGAAGACCTGTCGGCGGCTGCGGCGCAGTTTGACGGCGCACTCAGCTTATATGCAAAGGAATACGAAAAAGCAGGGCTCAAACCGAATGTGTTTGACAGCATAGAGGCGTTTGAAAAAATGTACCTCGGTTGAGGTGGATTTCAAAAGGAGAAGGAAAATGAAACGGGCAATACGGGTTTTGACGGTTATATTGGTCGTATTGGAAGCGGTTTTGCCATGCGGAAAATGGGGCTTGCAGCTAATCGGTTACACGCTTGAGCCGTTCAGCTATGTCGGTTACGCGTGGCTTTTGGCGGTCATATCTGCCGTTGTGCTGTTTCTGCGGCTCTTTAAAAAGGACGAATCGGACGGCGTACTGTGTGTTTTCCTGATGCCGTTGTCTTTGCTCGACGCGCTCGCGTACACTTCGTTCTTCCGTACGTCTTCGCTCCATCCGCAGAAAAGCGCGTGGACGGCGATAGCGCTTTTGATCTGCGTGCTGTGTAGCGCGTCGATCACCGTTGTGTACGGCAAGCCGAAGATCGGTAGAATTCTGGTCGAGATCATCTCGGTTTTGCTCGTGCTGCTGATCGGGCTTGTCGGATTTTCCTCCCTGTTTTCGGCAAGAACAGTCGAGCAGAGCGTTTCATCGCCGGAGGGAACGCGGCGGGCGGAGATCATCAACGTGGATCAAGGTGCGCTCGGCGGAGCGACGCATGTGGAGGTGTATGAGAACAGAGGGCTTAATTTATTGCTCTTTACGGTCGCACCTAAGTCAAAGCGCGTGTATGAGGGCGGCTGGGCGGATACTTTTGATATGCAGCTCACATGGAAAGATGAGAAACATCTCGTCATTACAAAGCGGGCGGAATATACTTCGGGGGAAGAATTCACGGACATCGAGATCAATTTGAATACGGTCGAGTGAGACCGCAGCTTCAGCCGGGTGCATCGAAAAGTGTTGCGCCCGGTTTTTTGTGCGCGAGTAAACTGAATTTTTTGTGAAAAAGCCGTCTTTGGCTTTAAAATTGAAAAAAGCTGTGCTATAATACGAATACGAAAGCATATTTATGCAACTATACCTTTTGAAAATTCGGTTTTAAACTATTTCAGGAAGGAAAATTTCAGAGATGAATAATCATTTTTTTGAACAGAAGGACTGCGGCTTGCAGGCGTTCTGGAGCAGCACGCCGCAGTTTAAAACGGCACGCGTTTCCGCACACCTTGTGTTGCCGCTTACCACGCCGGAAAATGCGGCTTTATATGCACTCGTCCCGAATATGATCTCCCGTGCGACGCGCGAATACCCTGATTACACGCAGTTTGGCAAGCGCCTTGCGGAGCTGTACGGCGCTTCGGTGCAGCCGGGTGTAACGCGTGTGGGCGATAACCAGATTTTAACGCTTGCCGCAGCCGGCATTGCGAACCCGTATGCGTTCGGCGGCGAAGATGTGCAGCAGGCGCTTTCCGAAATGCTGGAGAGCATTCTGTTCACGCCGCTGTGCGACGAAAACGGCCTGTTCCCGGAGGACGGTTTTTTGCAGGAGCAGCGCCAGCTTTTGGAGACGCTTGACGCGGAATATAACGATAAGGCGACGTATGCCATGCAGCGCTGTGTGCAGACCATGTTTGCGGGCGAACCCGCAGGTGTGCCGCGCATCGGTACGCGCGAGGCGATCTTGAATGCGACCCGCGAGGGCGTGAAAGCGGCGTGGGAGTATGCCGTAAAGCACGCGCAGATCTGCCAGTTCACAATCGGCGACGGTGCGGACGACCGCTTTGCGCAGCAGCTTGTAAAGCGCCTCGGCACGCGCGACGCGGTGTCCATTGAAACAAAGCGCCACACAGCATCGGGAGACGTAAAGCGTGTGACGGAAGAAATGCCCGTTGTGCAGTCTAAGCTCGTCATGGGCTTTGCCATCGGCACCACGCCGGAAGAGCGCCTTGCGGCAAAGCTGATGTCCGTTGTGCTCGGCGGCACACCGAGCAGCAAGCTCTTTATGAACGTGCGCGAAAAGCAGAGCCTTTGCTACTACTGCGCCGCGCGCCACGATACGCCGAAGAACGTCATGTTCGTGCAGAGCGGCGTGGAGACCAAAGACCTTGACCGCACGGAAGAAGCGGTTTTAAAAGAGCTCGACGATATGAAAAAGGGCAATATCACGGACGATGAGATTCTCTTTGCAAAGCTCGCCATGTGCAACAGCTACAACGCCGTGGCAGATTCCGCGGCATCCATGGAGACATGGTATCTCAGCGGTATGCTGCAGGGCAAGCTCCACACGCCGGAGGAATATGCGGAGCGTATCATGAACATCACGAAGGACGAGATCATCAGCGCCGCCGAGCGCGTCACGCTCGATACGGTCTATAAGCTGAAAGGAGCGGCAAAATGAGCGCAGAAATGAAGAATACCCTTGTGGAAAGCAAACTTCTTCGGGACGGCTACCGTTGCGTCAAACACGCAAGCGGCCTGACCGTGTTTATATACCCGAAAGCGGAAATGCGCAGTACGTATGCGGTGTTTGGAACGCGCTACGGCTCCATCGATAAGGTCTTTAAACGCAGCGACGAGGATAAGGCAGAGACGACACCCGCGGGCATCGCGCATTTTTTGGAGCACAAGCTTTTTGAAAGCGAAGACGGCGACGCATTCGGCCGCTATGCCGAGATCGGCGCTTCCGCAAACGCGTATACGTCCTTTGAGACGACACGCTACCTGTTCTCCTGCACGGAAAACGCAGAGCAGGCGCTGGAGATTTTGCTCGACTTCGTGCAGTCCCCGTATTTTACAAAGCAGACCGTTGAAAAAGAGCTCGGCATCATCGGCCAGGAGATCAAAATGTATGACGATGACCCGCAGTGGCGCATGATGTTCAGCCTGCTGCGCGCCATGTACCACACGCATCCGATCAAGGACGACATTGCGGGCACGGTGGAGAGCATTGCGGAAATCACCCCGGAGTACCTTTACCGCTGCTACAACACGTTCTATAACCTCAACAACATGGCACTGTGCGTCTGCGGCAACTGTACGGAGGAGGAAGTCCTCGCGCTGTGCGACAAAATGCTGAAAAAGAGCGAGCCCGTTGAGGTGGAACGCGTTTTTGAAGAGGAGCCCGATACCATCGTGCAGCCGCTCGTTGAAGAAAAGCTGCCTGTGGCGTGCCCTATGTTCCAGTTCGGCGTGAAAGAGGCCGTAACCGGTGCGCACCGCACGGAAAAAGACCTTGCCGTCACCGAGGTGCTGCTCGACATTATGGCGTCCGACAGCTCGCCGATGTTCCGCAAGCTCTTAGATGCGGGCCTTGTGAACGAAGCTTCCTTCAGCTACGAGTATTTTGAGGGCACGGGCTACGGTGCGCTGCTGTTCGGCGGCGAATCCGGCAACCCGGAGGCCGTGTGTGATGCCATCCGCGAGGAAATGGCACGTTTAAAGCGCGAAGGTGTCAAGGAGGAAGACGTGCGCCGCAGCGCGAAATCCCTTTACGGCGCAAATGTTTCCGGCCTCAATAGCCCGGATGTTATCGCGAACGCCGTGATGACCATGCACTTTAACGACCGCGAGCTGTTCCGCTACATCGAGTGCTTCTCCGAGATCACCGCGGAAGACGTGAACGCGCGCATTCAGACGCTGTTTGATATGGACAAAACGGCAGCTTCCATCATTCGTCCGTTGGACGAAGCTTAATCGAAAGGATATACAGTCATGACGCATCAAGTTCAGTTCCCGAATCTCGGAATTTCGGTGGAGGTCAATCCCATCGCGTTTCAGGTCGGTAATTTCACGATTTACTGGTATGGCATCATCATCGGCATCGGTTTCCTGCTGGCGGTGCTGTACGGTTTTTCCTCCTGCAAAAAAATGAATATCAATAAAGACCACCTGCTCGATGCCATCATCGCCGGCTTGCTCGGCGGCATCATCGGCGCGCGTCTTTACTACGTCATCTTCTACCCGGGCGACAAGTACATCACGAACCCGATGGAAATTTTCAACATCAAAGAGGGCGGCCTCGGCATTTACGGCGGCATCATCGGCGGCATGCTGTGCGGCGGCATCGTCGCGAAGATCCGCAAGATGAACCTCTTCGCCGTGCTGGATGTCGCGTCTCTTGGCTATCTCATCGGTCAGGGTGTCGGCCGCTGGGGTAACTTTGTGAACCAAGAAGCTTTCGGCTGCGCGACCGCCCTGCCGTGGGGCATGTACAGTGACCGCACCGCCGCAGAAGTGGTAGGCAATGTGCACCCGTGCTTCCTTTACGAATCGATTTTGTGCCTTTTAGGCTTTGTTTTACTGCATCTATTCACGCGCCACCTGCGCCGGTATGACGGCCAGACGTTCTTATTATACATCATCTGGTACGGCGTGACGCGCTTCTTCATTGAAGGTCTGCGCACAGACAGTCTGCTGTTGCCGGGTATCGATCTGCGCGTTTCGCAGGTGCTTGCTGCGGCTTCGGCGCTCGTCGCTGTTGTTTTGCTCATCGTGTTCCGCAACTGCCATAAGCTTACGGGCTGCGGCAGCCGCAAGGCGATGGAAGCTGCCGGCCTGACAGTTGAAGACAAGGCGGAGAAGGTCGAGATTGACGACACTGCCGAAAGCACCATTTTCTCCGGCATGAGCGCCGAAGAAGCACAGGAGCACATGACAGTCGGCACCGGCGTAAAGAAAGCTGCCGAGGCGGAAAATGAAAAAACGGAAGGAAATGCGGATGCAAACACTTCCGAAGAGCTGTCTGATGAAGCTGAAGAAGCGAATGAAACGGCAGAAGGGGAAAGCGAGGAGAAGAACGATGGCAGTGAGAATTGACGGCAAGGCCGTTGCGGCAAAGGTACGCGGCGAAATTGCCGAAGAAGTTGCCGCTTTAAAAAAGCAGGGCATTCAGACCGGCATGGCGGTCGTGCTTGTCGGCGAAGACCCCGCGTCTAAAATCTACGTGCGCAACAAGGGCAAGGCCTGCGCCGAGACCGGCATTTACTCCGAGGAACACGTCCTGCCGGAAAACACCACGCAGGAAGAGCTTTTGGCGCTTATCGAAAAGCTGAATGCAGACCCGAAGATCAACGGCATTTTGGTGCAGTCTCCGCTGCCGAAGCACTTGAACGAAGCGCTCATCGTGGAGCATATCGATCCGAAAAAGGACGTGGACGCGTTCCACGCCGAAAACGTCGGCCGTATCATGATCGGCGATTTCGTATTTTTGCCGTGTACGCCCGCGGGCATCATCGAACTCATCCGCTCTACCGGCGTCACAATCGACGGCAAAAACTGCGTCGTCATCGGCCGCAGCAACATCGTCGGCAAGCCGATGGCTATGCTGCTTCTGCATGAAAACGGCACGGTGACGATCTGCCACAGTCACACGAAAAATTTGAAAGAGATCTGCAAAACGGCGGATATTCTCGTTGTCGCGGTCGGCAAGGCGAAATTTGTCACCGGCGATATGGTAAAGCCCGGTGCCGTGGTAATTGATGTCGGCATGAACCGCGATGAAAACGGCAAGCTGTGCGGCGATGTTGATTACGAAAGCGTCGAGGCGGTCGCCGGTTACCTTACGCCGGTGCCCGGCGGCGTAGGCCCCATGACCATCACAATGCTGATGAAAAACGCCGTAACGGCAGCAAAAATACAGAACGGACTGGTGTAAGTATGAGCAGATTGCTCAGTAAAATCAAGGCCCCGAACGATGTAAAAAAGCTTGCGGCAAACGAGCTGCCGGAGCTTTGCGATGAGATCAGGGAAGAGATCATCAGCACGGTGGCGGACAACGGCGGCCATCTCGCCTCCAATTTGGGCGTGGTGGAGCTCACTGTGGCGCTGCACCGTGTGTTCACCTTGCCGGAGGATTGCATCGTGTGGGACGTGGGGCACCAATCGTACGCGCACAAGCTTTTAACCGGCAGAGAAGAAGCGTTTTCCACGCTGCGACGCGAGGACGGGCTTTCGGGCTTTCCGTCGAGAGAAGAAAGCGACTGCGACCCGTTTACAACGGGGCACAGCAGCGCGTCCATTTCTTCGGCGCTCGGCCTTTCCGTTGCAAAGGCACTTGCGGGTGACCCCGGCCATGTCATCGCCGTCATCGGCGACGGCGCGTTGACCGGCGGCCTTGCGTATGAGGGCCTCAACAATGCGGGCCGCATCAACCGCAATATGATTGTCATTTTGAATGACAACGCCATGTCCATTTCCCGCAACGTGGGCTCCATTGCGCGTTATCTTTCCTATGTGCGCGCAAAGCCGGGGTATTTGAACGCAAAAGACAGCGTCGAAGCCGCACTGTGCCGCGTGCCGAAGGTGGGCGAGCACATGGCTGCCGAAGTGCGCCGCGTGAAAAACCAAATCAAAAAGAATATTTTCAACACCACGATCTTTCAGGATCTTGGCTTTAATTATTACGGCCCGTTCGACGGACACGACCTGCGCACCTTGACGTCGGTTTTGACGATGGCGCGCGATATGGATAAGCCGGTGCTCATTCACATCCGCACCTATAAAGGACGCGGATATAAATACGCGGAGAACGCTCCGAGCGTTTACCACGGCCTTGCGGCGTTTGACCGCGAAAAGGGCGCGGGCGAAGCCATTGCCAAGGGCTTTTCGCATGCGTTCGGCGAGACGATGTGCACGATAGCCGGTGTAAATGAGAAGCTGTGCGCCGTTACGGCGGCGATGGAATCCGGCACCGGTCTGACGGATTTCCGCGAAAAATACCGCAGCCGTTTCTTTGATGTCGGCATTGCGGAGGAACACGCCGTCACGTTCTGCGCCGGTCTGGCGCGCGGCGGCATGATTCCGGTTTTTGCGGTATATTCCACGTTTTTACAGCGCGCGTACGACCAGCTCATCCACGACGGCGCCTTGCAGCATCTCAAAATTATTCTGGCCGTGGACCGAGCCGGCGTGGTCGGCGAAGACGGCCAGACGCACCAAGGTGTGTTCGATGCCGCGTTCCTGCGTACCGTGCCGGACATCCACGTGTACGCGCCGACGTATTACGATGAGCTTTCGGACAATCTTGATGACTGTATTAAGGGAGAAAACCACCTTTATGCTATTCGCTACCCGCGCGGCAAAGAGCTGTATCGCCCGGAAAACTACACGCTTTCCGGCAAGCCGTTTTATGTGTTCGGCACGGAAGATGCTTCTGTCACGCTTGTGACCTACGGCCGTATGTTCTCGTTTGCGTGCGAAGCGGCGGAAACGCTCGAAAAAGAGGGCATAAAGTGCCGCATCGTGAAGCTCAATCGCATCGTGCCGATCGATCCGAAAGCGGTGGAAGCGGTCTTAAGGTGTCCCACGGTGCTGTTCTTTGAAGAGGGCGTCCGCCAAGGCGGCATCGCAGAGGAATTCGGCGCCATGCTGTTGGATCGCAATTTCAGAGGACACTACGAAGTACACGCTATTGAAAACGGATTCATCAAGCACGCGCCTATGTTCCGCACGCTGCATAAGCTCGGTCTTGACGCAGAGGGCATGGTGAACGCCGTGCACACGGCGCTGCAAACCGCAGAAAAGAAAGATGGAAAGGCAGTTTCTATATGAAAAAAAGGATAGACGTCCTGCTTTATGAAAAAGGGCTTGCGCCCAGCCGCGAAAAAGCGCGCACGCTCATCATGGCGGGCTGTGTTTACGCGGATAACCAGAAATTCGATAAGCCCGGTGACACCGTGCGTGAAGACGCAGTCTTAGAGGTGCGCGGCAACACGCTGCGCTACGTCAGCCGCGGCGGCTTAAAGCTTGAAAAAGCTATGCAGCTGTTTCCGATCAAGCTCGAAAACACCGTATGTATGGACATCGGCGCATCTACGGGCGGCTTTACGGACTGCATGCTGCAAAACGGCGCCTCCAAAGTATACAGCGTAGACGTCGGCTACGGGCAGCTCGCCTGGCAGCTGCGCACCGACCCGCGCGTGGTGAATCTGGAGCGTACGAACGCCCGCTATCTCACACGCGAGCAAATTCCGGAGGAGATTGACTTCTTCTCCGTAGACGTGTCGTTCATCTCGCTCAAAATTATTTTGCCCGCCGTGCGTCCGCTTTTAAAGGACGGCGGCAAAGCTGTGTGCCTTATTAAGCCGCAGTTTGAAGCCGGCAGGGAAAAAGTAGGCAAAAAGGGCGTTGTGCGTGACAAAGCCGTGCACGAGGAAGTGGTACAGATGATCTGCGATTTTGCAGTGGAAAACGGATATTCCGTACTGGGACTTACGTTCTCTCCGGTCAAAGGACCGGAGGGCAACATCGAGTATCTTGTGTTCCTCCAAAAAAGCGACGCGCCGGTGAGTACGGCAGAAAGCACGCCGCACGAGATCGTGGAAGCATCTCACGCGGCGCTGGACAAAAAGGACTGAGGCTTATGAAAATTGCGGTGATTCCAAATCTGGATAAACGCGATGCGGACACATACACCCGGGAAATTCTGGCGGTTTTGCAGGAAAACGGTGCGGAAACGCTCATGCACGAAAAGCACCGCGGGCAGTATGAACACGTCACGTTCTGCAAAAATCACGCCGCACTGGCGGAAAGCTGCGACCTTATCGTTGCGGTCGGCGGCGACGGCACCATCATCCACACGGCAAAGCACGCGTCCGTTGCAGGTAAGCCCATCCTTGGAGTGAACCTTGGGCGGCTGGGATTTTTGGCAGGTGTGGAGAAGGACGAGCTGCACAAATTAAAGGCGCTCTTTACGGGCGATTACCGTGTGCGCCGCCTGATGATGCTTTCCATTACCGTGCACAGCGTGAAGGGGGATACAACCTACCGCGCTTTAAACGACGCGGTTGTCTCCGGTGCACAGTCCAGAATTTACGATTTCGGCTTTTCCGTCGACGGTTCCAAGCTTTATAAATTCCGCGCGGACGGCCTCATTTTGGCTACACCGGCGGGTTCCACGGCATATTCGCTCTCGGCGGGCGGCCCGGTGGTAGACCCGGAATCGGAATGCGTAATCTTCACGCCCATCTGCCCGCATGCGCTCTTTAACCGCAGCACGCTGTTCTGCGCAGATAAGACCATCACGGTCAGCACGGACAGCGATTATTCCGGCGAGGTGTATCTCACCATAGACGGTGGCGCACCCATACGCATTCATAAGACGGACACGGTTTCCGTCAGCCGCTCGACCTATTACACCGAGCTTATTCAGACCGACGAACGTAATTTTTACGATATTGTAGACAGCAAATTTATGCAAAGCAGAAATTAAAAGGCAGGAAGGAAGGCAGAAAGCATGAAAACAAGACGCCACGCCAAAATTCTGGAGCTCATCAAAAACATGCAGAAAAAATACAATCTGTCCGTTATTTTCATCACCCACGATTTGGGCGTTATCAACCAGATGGCAGACTATGTCGCTGTTATGTACTGCGGTCAGGTGGTGGAAATGGCT
>OLPF01002452.1_pt1 | contig 12064 bp, 8 predicted proteins | sample 1673121 | NCBI WGS metagenome assembly OLPF01 (sample SAMEA3136756, study PRJEB25190) | human gut metagenome | reverse complement strand
CAAAGGTGTCGCGAATCTTGACGATGTTCTCCATGAGCTCCGCGGTCTCGGACGGATTCATGCCTGCCGCGGGCTCGTCCAGCAGCAGCAGCGAGGGATTGGTCGCAAGCGCGCGCACGATCTCCAAACGGCGCTGGGCACCGTAAGGAAGGCTTCCGGCCTGATCGTTCGCATGCTTTTCCATGTCAAAGATGGAGAGCAACTCCATAGCGCGCTCGTGCGCCTGCTTCTCGTGCTTCCAGTAGCTGGGCAGGCGCAAAACGCCCTCGAGGCCCGTGTACTTTTCCTGGTTGTGCAGACCAACCTTGACGTTGTCCTCGACCGTCATAGACGAGAACAGGCGGATGTTTTGGAACGTACGGGCAATGCCCATACGATTGACCTGGCTTACGGTCTTGCCGCTCGTATCTTGGCCGTTGAGCAGAATAGTTCCGTTTGTGGGCTGATAGACCTTGGTAAGCAGGTTGAATACCGTGGTCTTGCCAGCACCGTTGGGACCAATGAGACCGGCGATCTCGGTCTTGCCGATGGTGAGGTTAAAGTCATCGACCGCCTTCAGGCCGCCAAACTCGATACCCAGGTGGATGCACTCGAGCGCCGGCGTCTCGTTGACGTCGCGATCGGGAACGATGGCACGGCTGGGATAGGGCACCATCTTGCCTTTTTCGAACTCAAACTTAGACATTGGCTTCGGCCTCCCCCTTCTTCTTTGGCTTAAAGCGGGCGATAAAGCCTTGGATCTGAGGGCTGTTGGTGCAGATCATCACAAGGATGAGGACGATGGCGTAAACGAGCATGCGGTAATCGGAGAACTCGCGCAGCGCCTCGGGAAGAATCGTCAACACCGCGGCGGCGATAACGGAACCGCGCATGTTGCCCAGACCGCCCAGGACCACGAAGACCAGAATGAGAATCGAGGTATTGAAGTCGAATTTAGTGGCGGAAAGCTGCGAGAAATTACCGCCAAAGAGCGCTCCGGCAGCACCGGCAAGGGCAGCGGAGACAACAAAGGCGATCATGCGGTACTTGGTGACCGAGATACCTACGCTCTCGGCAGCGATACGATTGTCACGCACCGCCTCGATTGCACGACCGGTGCGGCTGCGTACCAAGTTGAGCACGACGACGAGTGCAATCATGATGAGCACAAAACCGGCCACGAACGTGGAATAGGTAGAAACACCCGAAGCGCCCTGGGCGCCCTTGATGATGGCAATGCCGTTGTCCATAAGGTGCAAGTCGTTGACCGTGGCATTGCCCCTAAGGTTGAACACGACATGCAGGCCATGAGCGTCGACACCCACGATCAGGCAGGTCACGACCTCCTTGATGATCTCGCCAAAAGCAAGGGTAACGATAGCCAGATAGTCGCCGCGCAGACGAAGCACGGGAATGCCGATGATAAATCCGGCGATGGCTGCAAAGACAGCGCCAACGACGATGCTCACGATGAGCGCGAGCGTCTGAGGGGCGCCCGCTGCCTGCATGGATACGGCGGTAACGATGCCCGTGTAGGCGCCGATGCTCATGAAGCCGGCATGGCCAAGAGAAAGGTCGCCCGCGACACCGACCACGAGGTTCAGGGAAATGGCCATCACGATATAGGCAGTGATGGGCACCAGCTGGCCGGCGAGCATGCGCGGAATCATGTGATTGGTCCGCATGAAGAAGACCACCAAGAACGCAACGATAACAAGGCCATAGGTAATGAAATCGGAGCGCGTCTGCTTATTCTTGAGGAAGTTCATGATGCCCACCTACACTTTCTCCGGAACGTACTTGCCCAGAAGGCCTGCAGGCTTGACCAGAAGCACCACGATAAGAACGGCAAACACAATAGAGTTGGCAAGCGACGTGGAAATGTAGGCCTGCGCCATGGCCTCGATGATGCCAAGCAGCACGCCTCCCACAAAAGCACCGGGAATGGAGCCGATGCCGCCGAAGACGGCAGCGGTAAAGGCCTTGATGCCGGGCATGGCTCCGGTCGTAGGCTGCAGCACCGGAGAATACGAGCACAGCAGCACGCCGGCGATGGCCGCCAGGGCAGAACCGATGGCAAACGTCATCGAAATGGTGCGGTTGACGTTGATGCCCATGAGCTGAGCGGCCGCCTTATCTTCGGAGCAGGCGCGCATGGCCTTGCCCATCTTGGACTTGGAGGTGAACCACATGAGCACCACCATGATCAAGATACAGGCGAGGATGGTGACGAGCGACACGGCAGAAACGTTGAACTGCGCCAAAAATGGCGGAACCGGGAACCTGACCAGAGAGGTGAAGTTCTTGGGCGTGGCACCCCACAGCAGCTGGGCGGCGTTTTGCAGGAAATACGAAACGCCGATAGCCGTGATAAGGACCGCAAGCGGACCTGCGGCTCGCAGCGGTCGATACGCCAGGCCCTCGACGAGCACGCCCAGCGCGGTGCATACGACGACGGAGAGGACCACCGAAAGCCAGCCGGGCAGTCCCAGATACGATGTGGCGCAAAACGAAACGTATGCACCGACCATGATCACGTCACCATGGGCGAAGTTGAGCATCTTGGCGATACCGTAGACCATGGTGTAGCCCAGCGCGATGATCGCATAGACGCTGCCCATGGACAGGCCGTTCACCAGATACTGGATGAATACCGTCATGTTTCACACCCTCCTTTCGTTATGTGACTCGATTAGGATAGGCCGCCCCCAACGCGACATACAAGGGGCGAAACCCTCCCGTAAAACAGGGGTAACGGTCAAGAAATACACCTTGTCCCAATAGGGAAAAAGCAGGGGTGGAATAGTTCCGCCCCTGCTTATGTTACGTGCACGTATGTGCAGGCACTCCGCGGCGCTTAGGCCTGGACGTACTTACCGTCCTTAATGACGTACGCGGTCGGATCCTTTTGGACCTCGCCCTTGTCGTTCCACGTCAGAGTGCCGGTCAGACCCTTGACCGTAATCTTGGTCATGGCCTCGGCAAGCTTGGAAGAAGCCTCTGTAGGATCGACGTCGGCCGGAAGGCCAGCCTCCTTCAAGGCCTCGGCAACTGCATGGACACCGTCGTAGGCGTCTGCGGCAAACTGATCGGGAGTCTTGCCGTAAGCGTCCTTATAGGCCTTCACGAAGTCGGCGTTGTTCTCGTCGTCGGCGGAGAACGGGGTCATGAGCAGCAGGCCCTCGGCAAGGGAGGTGTCGAAACCCTCGACGCCCAGAATACCGTCTATGCCGTCGCAACCCATCATCTTGACCTCGTAGCCCATATCGGAGGCGTTCTTGAGGAGCACGGAGGCCGGGGTGTAGTAGATCGGGGCGAAGATCATCGTCGCGCCCTTCTCCTTGGCCTTGGTGAGCTGATTGGTGAAGGAGGTCTGAGAATCGTCCTTGAAGGTCTCCTCGTCGACGATCTCGAGCTTGGACTCGGCAGCTTGCTCCTTGAACGCATCGGCGATGCCGGAAGAATAGGAATCGCCGGAGTTGTAGAACAGAACGAACTTCTCGTCGCCGTAGTTGGCAGCGAGGAACTTAGCAGCGTTAACGCCCTGGTTGGGGTCGGTGAAGCACACCTGGAAGACATTGGTCTTGCCCTTGGTGACGTCCGTGGAAGAAGCGGACGGGGTGATCATGAAAATCTGGGGATCTTGCGCTGCGACCTCGGCCACGGCAACGGAAGCGCCGGTGGTGGTGGGGCCGACGAGCGCCTGCATACCCCAGTCGGCAAGCGTGTTGAACGCGGTGACGGACTTCTCGCCGTCGGCGACGTCGTCTTCGCTCTTGCTCACGAAGTTATAGGTGTCGTTGGAGAAATCCTTGCAGCCGAGCTCGACGCCGTTGCACACGGAGAGGCCGTAAGAAGCGGCGGCACCGGTCTTGGGACCGATGGCACCGATCTTGAACTCGCCGCCGTTGGAGTTGGCCGATGCGGAGCCGCTGTCGCCACCCTCAGAGGAGCAACCGGCTAGAATACCCGCGACCCCCAGACCAGCTGCGCTCGCGATAACGCTCCTGCGATTCATAACAGGGTTGAATGACTTACCGTTGAGGCTCGACATGCGGCTCTCCTTTCGATGACAGTCGGATTCCAACAGATACCGACAACTGCGAACACGCCCACATTTGTGGGTGTTCAGAAGAATAATCGCTTTATCATCCAAAAGTAAGCGGCATTTATGGGATTTCTTCCTCCAGCGAGAAGCCCGCGCGCGCACGACCCTCTGAGCTGCGGGAAACGTCATTTTCGCAGCTCAGATTTAATGTTTCAAAACGATTTCGACACGCGAGGACAGCGACAACGGTTACGCCTGGACGTACTTGCCATCCTTGATGACGTAGACAATTGCAGGCTTTTCGACCTGACCCTCATCATTCCATGTCAGAGTTCCGGTCAAGCCCTCGACGACGATCTTGCACTTTTGCCATCCCGTTCCAAGCGCTGGATCCGTGTCGCCCGAACGTTGAGGAGAGACCACTCGCTTTTTCGGCGCCGTTTGTTACAGGCTTGTTTTGTGTGTCTCGCCTGTTTCCAATATGTCCAAACGGTTTCCGTCGACGCCAGGCGAGGGCCGCCGGCGCGATACCGTGACAGGCATCGGTCGAGCCGCTAGAATGCCATTACGCAAATTCGCATCCACCCTCAGATACCGCGTAAGGAGCCATCTATGCAGGACAATCTCCACACCGTCAACGTGGGCCTCATCGGCTTGGGCACGGTGGGCGGCGGCGTCGCCCGCACCATTCTTTCCCATCACGATCGCTATCTGGACGCCTACAACATCGACCTCAAGATCGCGCGCGCCTGCGGCCTGGTCTGGGAGCAGGCCGAAGCTGCCGGCATCACACCCGAGCAATTCACGAGCGACTGGCATGACGTCGTGTCCGACGAGAACGTCGACATCGTGGTCGAACTCATCGGCGGCGAACATCCTGCGACCGAGATCTACGAGGCCGCCTTCGCTGCCGGCAAGCACGTGGTTACCGCCAACAAGGCGCTGCTGGGCCGTCATGTCGAGGCCTTCGCCCGCGCCGCGCGCGAGCACGGCGTGCAGCTCAAGTGCGAAGCGAGCTGCGGCGGCGGCATCCCCATCGTGAGCACCCTCGAGCGCGACCTCGTGGGCAACGAGATCCTCACCATCGCAGGCATCCTAAACGGCACCACCAACTACATTCTCTCCCGCATGGAGGCAGAGGGTGCCGATTACGCCGACGTGCTCGCCGACGCGCAAGCCAAGGGCTACGCCGAGGCCGACCCCTCCGCCGATGTCGACGGCTTTGATGCCGCCAGTAAAACGGCCATTCTCGCCTCTATTGGCTTTAGCTCGCGCGTGACCACCGACGATGTGTACCAGCAGGGCATTCGCACCATCAGCGCCGAGGACATCTCCGTGGCGCACGACCTGGGCTACACCATCAAGCTTTTGGGCATCGCCCGCAACACCGCCGAGGGTGTGGACGTGCGCGTGCACCCCACGATGATTCCGCTCGACCACCAGCTGGCAAAGGTCTCGGGCGCCATGAACGCCGTCTACGTGGTGGGCGACGCCGTGGGCGAGACCATGTTCTACGGCGCGGGCGCGGGCTCCTTCCCCACCGCGAGCGCCGTGGTGGGCGACATCTTGACACTCTCCGAGGTGTGGCGCCGCTGCCCGAAAGCGAGCCGTTCAGCCGCAACAAGCCCATCCGTTCCATGGACGAGCTTGAGACCAAGTACTACATCCGCCTGCGCGTCGCCGACCGCGTGGGCGCGCTCGCCGAAGCCGTGAACGTGTTTGCCAAGCACGACATTTCCATCTCGCTCATCAACCAGCTCGAAGACGGCAACAGCGACAGCGACGCATGCTCCGTCATCTTCCTTACGCACAAGGCATTGGAGAAGAACGTCCAAGATGCAGCCGCGGCCCTCGCCGCGTCCGACTGCGTAAGCGAGGTCGCGAACGTCCTGCGCATCGAGGACGTCGACGCCTGGACCGACGGCGTGATGGCCAACTAGAGCCGGCGACTTGCGTCCAAACAATCGCTAAGACAAAGGGCTGCTCGAGTTAATTCGAGCAGCCCTTTTTGCTATTTGGAAACGAATTGGGAGGCCTGCCCAAGCAGCGTCTACTTCACTTGCACCGCAGATGCAACGGCATCCCACGGATTGCACATCTCGACGGGCAGGGTATCCCACAGCTTGAGCGTTTGCTCGTCCAGAAACTCGCGGCGCACCACGACCTCGCCGCCATAGAGACGGAACCACTCGCCGCTCATAATCAGGTAGCCATCCTTGCAGGCGTCCTTGCCCCAGCTGTTCTCGACGCGCCAAGCGCGCGGCGTGCCATCGTCTGCCAGCTCGACGCCTTGGAACGTCATGGCATGCGTCATGCAGCTCTCGCGCATGTCATACATCGTGGCTTTGTCCATATCCAGATCGATATCGAACAGGCCCTCGGCGTCAATGGTGTCGAGGGCAAGCACGCCAGGGAAGTCCTCGATGTGTCGCGCGAACTGCTGAGATACGTCACATGCCATATAGCAAGCATGGCCCGCTTTAAGCGAAGCCACCGCGGCGCGCTCGAGGACCTCGGGCGGCATATTCAGCATGCGCATGACGGGAGCGCCCACCACGGTATCCATCCAGCGCACGCCCACCACGCGCTCGAAGGGGCGCGTTGCGCCCGGGCAGGAAACAAGATCGACGTAGTCATTGGCATCAAAGCGCACATAACGGCGCTGGAACTCCTGGGGAGTGATGCCCTCCTCGCGCAGGATGCGGACGAGCTTTGCGTCCTCGGTGCCCATCGCCTTGCCCGTCGTCGCCGCGCCCTCCTGCACGCTGACTTTGGACGGGTCGACTTCTGCATGCTCGCCCACCGCAAGCTCAAAATCGAAGGTCAGCGGGGGCTCGCCCAGGCAGATGCAAAGCACGCGGTGTACGTCCTCCATCATCTGGCGACGACGCTCCTGCAGTTCCTCATCAGACATGCCCTGCTCAACCGCAGCGCGCAAAATCGCGGCATCGCGGCGCAACAGGCGATTGAGATAGCGATTCATCTGAGAGGAATCTTTGGTGCACGCGGTCTCGGGCATGACCTCCTTGGGCACCACGCCCCACTTCTCAATGAGGTTGGCGGCAAAGCGCCACTCCCCTCCATCGGGCGCAGGGTTTTCCAACAGCAGGGTTACGGCGCGGTCGTCAAAGGGAAGATGGGCCGTGGCGATGATGTTTCCCAAAAAGGCGTTGGCCTTCTCGAGCTTGTCGTAGAACATGCCGTATGCCTGAGAGAACTCGAAGTCGTCCACATCAAGCAGGCGGCAAATCTCCACGCGCTGCGTATTGAGCGTCGAGAACATCCAGCAACGGCCGGACTGGCGCTGATTGGTCACGGTCTTGGGCGCTTTAACGGCAACGCGGTAGGTATCGGAATATGTGCGCATGGTAACCGGGTTGCGGGCGGCTGCCATCACATCCATCGAGGTGACGGCGTTGCGCGCAATGCGATTGCCACGGCTCTTTGCGAACTGCTTTACGAGTTCGGCATTGGCGTTCGGGTCGAGCGCCGCAGCCGAGGTGCCAAACAAGGCATCGCTCGGCACGCACTCTGTTTTATTCTCACGGCTATCCATAGGTCCTCCTTAGGCTTTGCGGTCGATTTCAAACGCTTCGAGGGTAGTCCTTTTTGCGGCAGCGCGCAGCCCTCACTTCTGCATCTCACTCGGCATCGTCCTCGCGATGAAGCTCAAGCATGCGACGTCGGTATTCCTGCACCGCAAGTTTCGCACGCTCAAGGCGGCGACGCTCACGCGGCGAGAGAGACGAAGGATCGACCTCGTTTTCATAGACGTCCTCGGCAAGCAGGTGCGCTGCCGTGGCAATGCGATCGTCAATCGAACGATGATGCAACGGGTCTGCAGCGATGTGCTCCGCGATGTTTCCCCAGGTGGGAGCCTCGTCTGTCGCATCACCATGCCCGTGCGAGGTAAGGACCTTGTGCTCGCGCGCAAGCAGTTTTGCCAAGTCATGATGCTCGCGAATGATCTGCGCCGCATCGCGCGGATGCTCGACAACCTGGCTGGCAGCCTCAAGCGGACGGGCATCGACCATGCGATACGTGGCCTGGGCCAGCAAGGGCATAAGAAACACCGTGCACGCGCCCGCGGCAACAAGCACCGATGCCATATCTTGGCCCATGGCGCCCGCAGAAACCGCAACGCTTGTAACGGCGACGATGATGGGCAGCGCCGTGGTGCAGTAGAGCGCCACCGTGGTACGGCCATGCGGGGTAACATCGCGCGTAAGCGGACAGAGCCTCATGGCGATGGCGATGGGTACGGCACGGATCACGAGCAGCGCCACGATAAAGCCTGCGAGCATCAGCGGATTGGCGGCAACGGCGGAGAGGTCGATCTTAGCGCCCGACACGCAAAAGAAGACCGGGATCAAAAAGCCGTACGCCAAGCCCTCGAGCTTGCTTTCGAGCGTATGGTCGCCTTCGGGAATGATAAAGCGCAGGACAAAGCCCGCGGCAAAGGCGCCAAGCACGATGTCGAGGTCGAAGATCGCCGTAAAGGCAACAAGCACGATAAGGATGAAGACCGTGAGGCGTACAAACGTCTGCGACGTGGTATCGGCACGGTTCTGGATAAAGCGGAAGAAGCGGTTGCCCAGCCTGCGCGAGCGCGCCGGCACGGCGGCGAGCACCACGCAAACGACAAGAAACGCAGCGAGGATCATGAGCGTCTGAACGCTGCTGCGAGCAGAGAGCAGCACCGACATAGCAAGGACCGGGCCAAGCTCTCCCCAGGTGCCGTATGCCAAGATCGAATCGCCCAGGCGCGTGCCCATAAGCGAGCGCTCATGCAAGATGGGCATAAGCGTGCCCAGTGCCGTCGAGGTGAGCGCTAGCGTGACCGCGATGCCGTCGATGCTGCCCGTCGAAAACGTCGGCGCCATGCGGACGGCAAGCCAGGCAAGCAGGAACGACACGACCCAAGCCCCCAGGCCCCAGCGTCCCTCGCCCCCAACAACATGTTTGGGATTGATCTCGTAGCCCGCAAGCAAAAACAAAAACGCGAGGCCAAGCTCAGACACGATGGATACCGCCTCATCGATATGGATGAAGCCGAGCATATGGGGCCCAAGTACGGCGCCCGCCAGCAGCAAAAACACGGTCTCGGGAATCGCGCGACCCGGAACGAGGGCAGCGAGGACCGGGCAGACAAAGGCCGCGCCCGCGATAACAGCCAAAGAGACAAAAGCCATGAAAAGGGCTCCTTTCCTAACTTTTCCACTGTACCCATTTTGATGGGCGGGAATCTGCACGAGGAAAAGCCGAAAGGAGCCTCGGGAAAAGCGACAGAATTAAGCGCGCTCGAGAAGGTCGACCGTCAGATGCGGATCGAATGGCAGCTCATCGAAGGGATAGAGCGGGCGCATGATTTTGTGATGCCCCAGGCGCGGGAGGTCCTGGTCCACGGCGCCCGGTGTGAGCGCCATGACCCAGCCCTTGGCGGCAGCGGAAAGATCGGGCTCAAGATAGCCCATCTTGACCACGACGATATCCTCGGCGTCAAACGGCGTGCCGGCGGCCTCGTACTGCTCGGAGCAGCCAAACTGCGTACGCGCCGTGGTGACGATGACCTTGAAGTTACCCTCGGCGATAACGGCGCTCTTGCCGCCGCTGCGATACTCTTCAAACAGACGATCGACCACGCCATCCATCATCACGGGCTCACCGGACACGCCGCCGTTCATGGCACCCACAGCCAGTCGAACGGGAGCACCCACGCCCACCTGCTCGCACGCCTCGACGGCGGCGGGGTCGTTGAGGGACGCGAAAACGACGCGCTTCGTACTGCCCTGAGCACGGTAGGCGTCGAGAATCTCGCGCAAAAAGACGGTGCTGTCGTCCGTGCCACCGGCACCGGGATTGTCGCCCGTGTCGGAAACAAAGAACGGGCTTACCTTGGCAGAGAGCGCCTGGGCAACAGAGTCCTCGGCGGTATCGGTGGGGCCCACAAACTCAAAGACGCCTGCGTTGTCCCAAAAGTCCTGGGCAGCAGCCATAGCAGCGTCACACACGGCCTGTTCGTCGTAGCCGTAGGACACGACGGCGCCGTGGCAGCGCTCCATGTCGGCCCAGGGGAAGCCCATCCAAATAGATGTATCGAACACATCGTCTTGCAGCTGATAGACACCCAGCTTGGCATACATGCTCGCGCCGGGCTCCACCTCGGTCGAGGTCTTCTCGCCCGGAAGCAGCACAGGCACGTTCACGCGGGCGCGGTAGAGCGTGCGCCCGGGATTGTCGAGCACCTTGATAAGAGCACGGGCGGCGCGCTCGTGCGTCCAGGGAACATCGATGTGCGGAGCGGTGCGGTAGCAGGTAAGCAGGTCGCAGGACTCAAACAGCAGATCCGATATGCAGCCGTGCAGGTCCATGGAGGCAGCGATGGGAACGCCTTTGCCCACGATCTGGCGCACGCGGGAGGCGATCACGCCCTCGCCGTCCTCCAGGTCCACCACGCTCGCGGCGCCATGAATGGTGAGTAGTACGGCATCGAGAGGCTCCTCGTTATGGGCTTGCTCAAGCAGCGTGCAGAACTCATCGAGCCACGCGTTGAAAAACTCGTTAGTCACCGGGCCACCGGGGAGGGCGCCCGCATAGGTAAGGGGCACCCACTCGACGCCTTCGATGCGCTCGATGGCGCCAAAGCGCTCGAGGCGCGCGGCATCGAGCGCAGAGGTGTCGCCCGTGATCCACGGATGGCTGTCGAGCAGCTCCTGGCCGCGGCGCACGCGAAATGCGGCCTCGCCTGAGCGGTACGGCGTGAACTCGGAGCACTCGATATGGAAGCCTCCGACGGCGATGCGATAGGGTTTGGACATGACAATCACGCTCCAAAGGACCGGGGATATCAAACGGGTCCCATTATGGCGCATGCCAGAGCGGTCGCCACAAACGTTCGCGCACTCGCAACATAACGGCCCGCCAGCGGCGATGGGCGACCTTGGGACCGAGTGGTCTCCCCTGCCTCGCCGGCACTTCCCAAGATCGCGCGCACGGCTCCGCGGTCCGAAATCCGTTTGCAAGACAGTGACCTCTCCCGCTGTTATTCACCGGGAATACCGCCCGCTCGAGCTGCCGTTTCTTGTCTTTATGCAGTCTGATTATTAGCATATTTAGGGCATCTCCCCGGGCAGCAAGGTTCGCCCGGGCGCTCCCATCTCATGAGGTGAAATCCTATGAACGCAGATATCGTTATCGTCGGTGCCGGCCCCGCGGGCATCTTCACGGCTCTCAAGCTCATCGAAGAACGGCCCGAGACGCATATCGTCTTGTTGGAGAAGGGCTTTCCGGTAGAAAAGAGGCATTGTCCCAAAGATAAAACCGGTCATTGTGTAAACTGCCAGCCCTGCAATATCACCACGGGTTTTTCGGGTGCGGGCGCGTTCTCGGATGGAAAGCTTTCCTTATCCTACGAGGTCGGCGGCGACCTCCCCGAGCTGATCGGAGCCGGGAAGGCCCAGGAGACTATCGACAAGGTGGACAAAATTTACCTCTCCTTTGGCGCAGACGAGCACGTCGAGGGCGCGGGACACAACGCGCAGATCCGCGACATTCGCCGTCGCGCCATCCAGGCAGGCCTCAAAATGGTCGATTGCCCGATCCGCCACCTGGGCACCGAGAAAGCCCAGGAGCTCTATCTCGCAATCGAGAACCATCTTCGCGATGCCGGCGTCGAGATACGTTTTCGCACCGAGTGCCGCGACGTGATTATCGAGAACGATATTTGCCGAGGCGTCATTGCCGCAGGACCCGATGGTGAGGAGCGCATCGACGCCAAGCGCGTCATCGTGGCCACCGGACGTCGCGGCGCTGATTGGCTTGAGCACCTATGCTCCGAACATGGGATCCTCCATACGCCGGGGCCTGTCGATGTGGGCGTGCGCGTTGAGATGCGAAACGAAGTTATCGAGGACGTAAACGAGGTTCTCTACGAGGGAAAACTCATTGGCTACCCCAATCCCTTCCGCAATAAGGTGCGCACGTTTTGCCAAAACCCCGGCGGCTTTGTGGCGCAGGAGAACTACGACGGCGGCCTTG
>OLPF01002448.1_pt1 | contig 12075 bp, 27 predicted proteins | sample 1673121 | NCBI WGS metagenome assembly OLPF01 (sample SAMEA3136756, study PRJEB25190) | human gut metagenome | reverse complement strand
ATCTCTATACATATGAGGTTTACAATCTATTTCTAGTCGAATCATAATTGTATTTGAATTAGAATGCCGGTTTTGTAGTTTCTTTTTTGAAATAGTTATACTGCTTTTTCTATCTGTATCAATTAAAAAAGTATCTCTTGTTGAATCAGACAAAACAAGAATTGGATTTGAAGCTTTTTCGCCAGCTATAGGTAATTCTATCTTTTCTTCAAAAAAATGTTTTTTTAAGAGAATTAATTGCTTATATTCTTCATTTGTCATATCTACCTCCCATAATAATGTGCCTATTTTCTTTTTGTCTTAATAAATTCGGCAAAAGACTTAATCTCGTCAAGTTCTTTTTCGGTATATCCATCTACGTCAAAGTAAGCTACAGTGGTTGCTGGTTCTGCTGCCTTATCCTCAATCAAGTCGGATTTATTAATATGAAAATAATCAGCGAGAGTTTGAACCTTTCCCATGCGTGGAATGGCAATTCCTTTGCACCAAGTATTAAAAGTCTGAGGAGAGACGCGAATGTTTTTAGCAATTTCCGATTGGTTTTTTCCACTTTTAGTAACATAGGAGTTTAAATTTTTTGAAAAAATAGCTTTCTGTTTATCTTCGCTCATATTTAATCTCTCCTTACATCCTAATAATAGGGTTTAATTTTATTATAGTCAACAAAAAACAAAAGAAATTTGATGTAAACTAGCAGATATTAAAGGTATTGTGATAAGGATTAGGGATGCGGAACTGGAATATATTTCTGGTTTCGCATTTTAAGAAAACAGGGTAAAATAAGTTATGAGGTGCACCATGAAAATTTTACTGGGAGAGATTATGTTTGAAAAAAATATCACATACCCAGAACTGGCGAGATTAAGTGGTGTGAGCAGTTCGACATTGCACCGGATGGCAAATGGTCAGAAAACTAACTCGATTGAGCATTTAGAGCAAATTGCGAAGGCACTAAATATGAGGATATCTGACCTATATGAATCCGATTGGAAGTAGTAAAAAATCGTCAGATGCACTTTTTTAAACACAATTTCCCATATATGGAAAATCGTATGGAAAACTATAGAAAAATCCCGCTCTATGTTTTATAATGACATCCAAGAAGGGAGGGGGAGTTATGGAAGAGTACAAAAGAGATATAGTAAAAATGTTAGATCAACTAGATAACGAAGAGTATATTAAATATATTTATGTGTTATTGAAAACATTTCTTGAAAAATAAAAAATACTCTCTGCCGGAAATGGCAGAGAGTATTTTTATTTCTCTGAATTATCTGTCTTTGAGCAAGTCCCTTCATAAAGCTGTTTTGCCCGTTTTTCTAAAAATTCCCATTCCTCCACACTCAAATCAGCGAGTATCGAAATAAAACGGTTTTTAAAGGAGTCCTCTTCTTCGTTCAGCAACTGCCGTGTCAATCTTGCAATTTCCGTTCGGCGATCAACCGGAGGAAACATCTCACCCTCTCCAGTTTTAATCCAAGTCTCACTTACATCGAATTCGCGGCAAATGGATTTAATCACCTGATCTGGAACATTATTCTCACCGCGTTCCCATTTACTAACAGCAGAACTCTGAACACCGATTTTTTCACCAAATTCTTTTAATGTTAAATTTAATTTTTTTCGTAGTTCTTTTACCCTGTCTTTTATATCCATAAATTGACCTCCTATCACGATAAGAATATCACTCAAGAAAAAAAATGTCAATAAAAAATGTCCGTAAGACAAAAAATGGCTTGACATATTGTCTTTAAGGCATTATAATGTGTCTATAAGACAAAGGAGGACAAAACAGTGAGTAAGAAAAAAAAGAAAAAGGGTAGCAAGAAGAAATCACAAATCCACTACATACTTCTTGCTACCGCAATCTTACAACTCATCCAAGTGATTCTTGAAATTGTCAAGATACTGGTTGAGTAGGGGAGGGGCGAAAGCCCCAACCCTTTATAAAAGGATAGCTTTTTTCAAACTCATTGTCAATATAAAATCCGTGAGAGGAGGAGTGCAGATGACAACATTAAGTCTTGTAGTAGATATTTTAACAGCTATAGCAGACGTAGCAATTATTGTTATCATTGCAAAGGACATTAAAAAATAAGTAGAACTTCGGAGAGGAGATGATTTTATGTTAGTAAAAGAGAAACAGATCCTTGAGACATTCAGTAAAATCATTCCGGCACTGCCAGGGAGCGATAAAAGTTATCTGTTGGGGTTGGGGGAAGGAATGGCGAGGATGACCGCGAAGCGAGAGACAAATGAACGGAGCGGACAGGAGATGGAAGTTAAGACAGCGTAAGGAGGTGTGAACATGGAGGTAAAGGCTTTTTTGTTAAATGAGATAAAAAGCGGAGAATACAGATTAAATACAGATCGTTCACTGGCTGGGTTCGATGCTCAGTTAAAATGCATTTATCATTTACAGACTTCGTTCCGAGGAAATCTGGATTGGCGGCACTTGAAAATGCGTATTTATTTGAGAAAGATGAAAAAACGCATGAGAAAGCTACAAAAAAGGTGCAAGAGAAACTATCAGCGAGAGTTAAAAAGGAGAATGTTGCTGATGCAGATGTTAGAAGAGCTTAATTTGGCAGAATCCGAAGAAACTGCCAAATAGTTAAAATTGCTTATCGGCAACAAGGATGTCCCGGATAGATTTTAAAGCAGTTGTCATTGCCTCATGAGTTTGAGCCAATGGAGTAGAAATCTCATCGGAAGGACAATAATTGATTGCAACACCGGCATCATTACTAAATTTTTTAATAACATCATCAAGAGCATCCTGAAAGGCTTCTTTTGTCATAACGAACCTCCCCTCATTGTGTACTCGGCATAGCCATGCCTGTAACAATATTATAAATGGGGAAAATTGGAAAAGCAAGGATGGTAGCATAAGAAAGGAGAGTGAGAGCGTGGATAAAAAAGATGAGATAGAAGTAAAAATTCATGTGGATACAACGGAACTGGTTGATGCAATAGAAAAAGCGAACAGATTAGTATGTGTTTTAAAAGAAGTTAATACACTTATCCATTCGCTTTTGGGGGCAGAACAATCAAAGACCTAATTTTTTGGAAATATACTGATTTGTTGCAGTTTGTAGCATATCGTCCCAAGTCTTGAAAATTGTTGTGGCTGCTATATGTTTGTCAAGATCAGATTCTGGTATAGCTTCGAAGGTATCTTGTGATTCAGCATTGAATCCGCCTGATGTAAACAAATCATCTATAGAAGAAAATGAAGTGTATTTTTGCATAAATGAATTTGGGAATAATTCTGCGAAAGAAAGTTGCTTTTTTTCACCTAATTCTTTAGCACCTTGTTCCATTTTCTTTAACTGATTTTGTAATTCATCTAAGCCATCAATTTTAAATGACATATGTGGATTCTCCTTTCATAATACTCGGACGCGGCAACGTCCTGTAAAGAGAGAATAGCACGGTAAGCACGCAAGTACAAGCAGAAGTATTAACTATGGACAATGCAGAAAAATAGCGAAAATTGGACAAGAAAATCACATACAGTGTAATGGAGGTGGTGTAAATGAAAATTATAAATGGATTCAAAGTAAATATGTATGTGAGGATCGGAGATCAACCACCTAAAAATTGGGAAGAGTTCACAAAAGAGGAACAGAGAGAAATTTCGCAGAAATTAAACGAACAGGCAGCAAGATCATTTGCTATCAAAGTTAAGTAGACCGCTTCAGCGGTCAGAGGTGGACAAGCATGAGAAGAGTAGAAGATATTCTTTTTGCATTTGGAATGACAGTCTTTATCATAGCCGCCTGTGGCTACGATGGACAACCTGTAATATGCGGGATTATATCCATGATAGGTCTGTCACTGGCATATTTTGAGTATTGGAAGAAGGTGAAGGAGAATTGAAAAAAGAATTAAAGGATTTTGAAACATACGAGTTAGTAGAAGAATTAAGAAATAGAGAAGGAGTGGAGTCACATAGGGCAGATCCATATGAAGAAAAAGAATACAGTGTCAATGGTCCTGCCCTTGTGCTCATCATTGTTGATTAACGAACTCTTCTGTAGCGGTAAACACCCTTAATATGAGCCGCTAAATATCCGCCTTTAGAAGATGCATTCATTAAAGACGAGTATACCGATTGAGGAACACCATAGTATTCATATAAACCACCGGAATGGAAAAGAACAGCTAGAGGAGTTCCCTCATATCCAACAGAATGGATGTTGGATGAAGTTACAGGAATCATATTCATAACTCATACCTCCCCTCGTTATGTACTCGGCATGACGTGCCTGTACAGATATTATACCTGGGAAGTATTGGAAAATCAAGGAAAGGGGGAATCGTAGATGAGTTGCATAGAAAAGAAAATAGCACCGCTAAATTCTTTGACGAGAACCGGTGCTATTACAACTAAAAATACATAAAGCATTTTTATGTATTTTAGCACAGGAAATCAGATTTGAAAAGGAGATTTTATGAGTTATTACAGGAAATGCGAGGACTGTGGATGCACACTGGATCCCGGAGAGGGACGTATCTGTGATGAGTGTGCTGAAAAAATGCGGCAGAAAACAGACCGCAGGGCGGTGCTCCGTAAAATGATACTCTCGACAAATTATAAACAGATGGAAATGGAGGAATTTTTAAGATGATCAAATTAACGACAAAGGAATATAAGGAACTTGTTGAAGGAGCAGTAAAATTGAAAATTGTTTCTGAGTTTTTAGAAAAACAGGAGGATAACTATGTCAATGCCAAAGAACTGAAACTGATCTTAGGCTGTAAGGAAGAGGAATAAAGGAGTGGACAATTATGGTTTATGGACTCGCCACGAGTGGGATCAGCAGAAGAAACTCGAAAGACTTCCAGTGTGTGACTGCTGTGGTGAGCATATTCAGGATGAAACATACCATGAGGTTACGGGAATAAAGATCTGTGATGAATGTCTAAAAGGTATGGTCAGAAATGTGGAGGTATAAATGGAAAATTTATTGCAGGCAAATGAGATAAGTTGCAGGGTGCAGCAGATATCAGAAAAGGGATTGTCTTTGCTTTTGTATGTGACATCCAGAGATGGACAAAAACGTTTGGATGAAAAGTTTGGGGAACTCGGATGGCAGGACAGATATGAGGTGATTGATGGAGATTTGTATTGCATCATTTCTGTATGGGATTCTGAAAAAAAGATGTGGATATCAAAAGAAGATGTTGGAACAGCCTCTTATACGGCAAAAGAAAAAGGAAGAGCTTCGGATGCATTTAAAAGAGCCTGTGTGAAACACGGAATCGGGCGTGAGCTTTATACAGCACCATATATATGGATTTCAAGCAATTATTGCAACATTAAGACGGACTCTAACGGAAAAACGTCAACGAGAGATAAGTTTTTTGTCAATCGGATCTCGTACACTTCAGACAGGAAAATTGATGAACTGGAGATAGTGAACCAGAATCCATCGCAGAAGATTGATGATATAAAATATTCATCCATCGCAGAAGATTGATGATATTAAATATTCCGTCTTGTTAGAAAAGCTAAAAGAAGCCCATGTAACAATGGAAAGTGCTGCGGAATTATTTCGTGTTGATACGTTGCAGGAACTGGACATTAACCAGTGGAATCGCCTGATCAGAAAATTAGAAGTCACGATCGCTGCAAATGCAGGAAAAAAGGAGAGTGATGGCTAGTGGAAGTTACGGGGCGGGCAGTTGGAGCTTCATTGGATTTTAAGACCAATCATTTTTTGCTTACGTTTGAAATCAATGAGAATGAACTTGTAAAAGGTGAATATGACAGGTTGAAAAATTATGAAAAGCTCAAAATTAAGGCTACCAGATACACACGGAAACGGTCGCTGGATGCCAATGCATATTTTCATGTGTTAGTTGGAAAGATTGCAGAGGCATTGACAATCTCCAAAGCAAAAGCAAAAAATGTTCTGATCTGCAGATATGGACAACCTCAGTTATTACCGGATGGCTCAATTATGGTTTATAAAACCAATGCTCCGGAAGAATTTATGTGGGAGCAGGAAAGTATACATTGTATTCCGGTTAAATACGAAGCGGCAGCTACATTTTATAAAGTCTATCGCGGCAGCCATACATACGACACAAAGGAAATGTCGGCATTGATTGATGGAACGGTTGCAGACGCAAAAGAATTGGGGATAGAAACAGCTACACCGAATGAACTGATGCGTATGAAGCAGGAGTGGAACTTATGAGCAAAAAACTGTGGAGCGTTTTTACGGATGATATGGACCACTGCTATTTTACTGGGGCATCTCCGGTGGAGAGGCATCATATCTTCGGTGGAAATCCTAATAGAAAGCATAGTGAAGAATATGGCTTTGTTATACCACTCCGGCCGGATCTGCATCCCAATGGTGTGCACGCAGGGCAGGGGGCAAAATTGATAGACACAAAGCTCAAAACAATGGCACAGAAATATTTTGAAAGCCATTATGGAAGCAGGGAAGATTTTAGAAGAATCTTTGGAAAATCATACTTAGGTTGAAACACCTGTGCACTTGAGGGTGTGTACGAAAGAAACTCTTTATCGGTAATATATCACGCAAATAAAAGCCTCTGCCAAATGGCAGAGGGGAAAGGAGCGGTATGGAAAAATTAATGTTTACGATCCTTGGAAAGCCGATCACGAAAAAGAACAGCCAGAGGATCGTGGTCTGCAAAAACAGACCTATGATACTGCCATCTAAGGCATATTTGAAATATGAGAAAGACTGTAAAAAATATATGCCGGATACAAAACAGATTGATTATCCCATAAATGTCAAGGCTGTCTATTACATGCCGACACGCCATCGGGTAGACCTTACGAATCTTCATGAGGCATTACATGACATTTTAGTTAAATATAACGTCATAGCAGATGATAACTGCAAGATTATCGTAAGCACGGATGGAAGCCGGGTACTGTATGACAGAGAAAACCCACGGACAGAGGTCACGATCACGAAAGCAGGTGGTGTAATTGAAAATCATTGATTACATACCGGTCGGACATAAGAATGCTGTAACTAGAAAGCAGCTTGTTATTTTAACAGGACTTTCCGACCGGAAAATAAGAAATATGATCCAGGAAGAATGTAACCGGGAGCATCCCATTTTGAATATGCAGGACGGAAAAGGATACTTTCAGCCGTCATATGATGAGATGCATTTGGTAAGACTTTACCGGGCACAGGAAAACCACAGAACCCTTACGAATCGTAAAAAGGTATCTGAAATAGATAAATACCTAAAATGCCAAAACAATGAACTGGAGCGTAATCAAATAAGCATCTCTGATGTGATAGGCGGTGGGAAATGAGAGAAAGTGTTGTTTTTTACCGCAGCTTTGCAGAAGCGATCAAGGCTCTTCCAAAGGAGGAACAGCTAAAGGCACTGTGGGCAGTTATTAATTACGGGTTGGATGGTGTGATCCCGGAGGAGCATGGAGTGCATACGGCGATCTTTTTAATGGCGAAGCCACAGATAGATGCCAACAACAAGAGATACCAAAACGGAAACAAAGGTGGCAGACCTGTAACCAAAGATAAACCAAACGATAACCAAGATGTAACCAAACCAAAACCAAATCATAACCAAGAAATAACCAAAGAAGAACCAAACCAAAACCAAGATAAAACCAAAGCAGAACCTAAGGAAAAGGATAATGTAAAGGAAAAGGTAAAGGTAAAGGATAAGGATAATGATAATAGTGTGGTGCGTTTCACGCCGCCCACAAAACAGGATGTGATGGACTATTGTCAGGAAAAAGGGTACACGGATGTTGATGTTGAGAGGTTTATGAATTACTACACCTCTAACGGGTGGATGGTAGGGAAAAACAAGATGAAAGACTGGAAAGCTGCAATGCGAAACTGGGCGCGGAAGGATATGGCCGCCAAACCCAATAATACCAACGGAAATAGGTTTTGCAATTTTGAACAGCGCAATTATGACTATGATGCCTTGGAAAAGAACCTCTTGTGGAAGGGAAGTGGTTAGATGAGCGGACGCAAGCGAGGATGTATGCTGGACAGCTACCGTGACAGGGTAGAAGAACTGCTGGATGCAGGCTGTACCTTCGCCGACATTTCTGACCACATGGCAGAAGAGGAGCAGATCTATGTTGAGCCGACAACGGTCGCATACTTTGTGCGCAGCCGTAAGTTGTCCAGCAAGGTTACACAGGGATGCAGGAATAACAGGATTGATATACCGAAGTGTGCAGAGTGCGAGTACCGACATCTGGTCACGGACCAGTACAAAAAGCCGAGCATTTATATCTGCACCAAGATATGGGTCAGGATCAATAGTGGCTGCAAGTCCAGTCCGATGAGCTGCCCGAAACGGGATATTGAGAGGGAGTGTGGACTATGACGATTAGAGAGTTAGCCGCAGGAAATCCGATGATTATGGACATTAGCATTGATATCCGGGAAAACGGAAAGCTGAAGCACATATACAGATTCGGATGCGGTGCAGAGTATTATAATTCAGATCCGGATCTGTTTAAATGCAAGCAGATCGATGAAGATCCGGAGGACGTTAAAAAGTATGTCACGGTCGATAATACAGAGATCAACGTTCATGATATGGAGTCAATGCGAGATTATTATACGCTGAAATTAAATAAAATCCCTAAAAAGTATCAGCCGGTTCTTGACAGAGAAGTGTCCTCCTGGAACTTGAGCAAAGCATGTAGGGGGTTCTCCATTTTTTATGACAGTGCAAAGGAATTGAGTGTAAATGTCGATGATGGCATGAAAGAGCTAGAGCTTGATAAGTTGAACATCGAAGTTCAAGGACAGGAAAACGGATACCAGCTTGAGCTGGAAGAGTTTTTATAGATTAGTGGAAAGGAGCCGAACCTCCGGCCGGGGTAACGATATATCGGGTTCCTTTTGAAAAATGACATACAAAGAGTTTTTAGAAACAAAGATAGAGCTTGCGACAGACAGTGGATTTGTTATAGAGCCGGAAAAAGTAAATAAAGCATTAAAGCCACACCAGAGAGATGCTGTGATGTGGGCATTAAAAGGCGGCAGGCGTGCATTGTTTGAGAGTTTTGGACTTGGAAAAACAGTGCAGGAAATAGAATTCTGCCATCTGGCAGCGGAACATAGCAGCGGACGTGCATTGATCGTGTTACCACTTGGAGTAAAGCAGGAATTTACCAGAGATGCGGTGGAAGTTCTGGGGTATGAGAAACCAGAATACTGTCGGACGATGGAAGAAGTGGAGCAGAGCATAAGCCAGATTGTATTAACAAATTATGAGCGTGTCCGGGATGGCGATATACGGCCAGATTACTTTGCAGCAACATCACTTGACGAAGCCAGTGTTTTAAGAAGTTTCGGAAGTAAAACTTATCAGACGTTTTTAGATAAATTTAAAAATATTCCGTATAAGCTGGTAGCCACGGCAACACCGTCACCGAACAAATACAAGGAACTGATCCATTATGCCGGATATTTAGAAGTGATGGATACAGGGCAGGCGTTGACACGGTTCTTCCAACGCGACAGCACAAAAGCGAACAACCTCACATTGTACCCGAACATGGAAGACGAATTTTGGATGTGGGTGTCAAGCTGGGCACTTTTTATCACGAAGCCTTCAGATCTCAATCCGGTATATTCCGATGAGGGATATGATCTGCCGCCACTTGATGTGAGATGGCACGAATTGCCGGTGCATTATGGCGATACAGCGGATAAGGACGGACAAATTCAGCTATTTCAGGAAGCAGCAGAGGGATTGAAAGAAGCTGCGGCAGTTAAAAGAGAAAGCATTGACCGCCGTGTAGCAGAAATGAAAAGAATTGTGGAAGAATCGCCGGACGATCATTTCTTGTTGTGGCATGACCTGGAGAATGAACGGCATGCGATTAAGAAAGCACTGCCAGAGGTTGTGGATATCTACGGATCGATGGATTATGACCTGCGCGAGCAGAGGGTAATTGATTTTTCGAATGGACGGACAAAGTTGTTTGCTACGAAGAAATCATTGTCCGGATCTGGGTGTAACTTTCAGAGACATTGTCACAGAGAGATATTTCTTGGAATTGATTATGAATTTAATGATTTTATCCAAGCGGTGCATCGGTGCTATAGGTTTTTGCAGAAAGAGCCGGTAGTGATTGACATTATTTATATGGAGAACGAGCGAAGAATCAGGGATGTTCTGCTAGAAAAGTGGAAAAACCATAATCACATGGTTGCAAAGATGATTGAAATCGTAAAAAAGTATGGTCTGAATTCTGCAAATAAAGCAGAGCGATTGGAAAGGAAGATGGGTGTGGAAGGTAGCAGAGAAGAAAGAACAGTCAGAGGAAACCATTATGAAGCGGTATATGGCGATTGTGTAGAAGAGACCAGAACAATGGAAAGTAACAGCGTTGACCTCATACATACATCCATTCCGTTTGGCAATCACTACGAGTACAGCGCCAATTATAACGATTTCGGACACAATCAGGATACAGATCGGTTCTTTGAACAGATGGATTATTTGACGCCGGAACTTCTCCGGGTATTGCGTCCCGGCAGGGTGGCAGCAATCCATGTTAAGGACCGTGTGCTGTTCGGTAATGCCACCGGCACAGGAATGCCAACTATTGAACCGTTCCATGCATTGTGCATCGAACACTATATGAAGCACGGGTTCCAGTATTTTGGCATGATTACAGTGGTAACAGATGTGGTAAGGGAGAATAATCAGACATACCGCCTTGGCTGGACGGAACAGTGCAAGGATGGTTCCAAGATGGGTGTAGGATGTCCAGAATATATCCTTCTGTTCCGTAAGCTGCCGACCGACAGAAGCACAGCATACGCAGATGTTCCAGTAAAAAAATCGAAAGAGGATTATACAAGGGCACAGTGGCAAATTGATGCACATGCATATTGGAGAAGTTCCGGAGACAGGCTTGTGAGCAAAGAAGAGCTTAAAAATATATCTGTTGATAATTTACAACGAGTCTACCGCGAATATAGTCGCGAGAACATTTATGACTACGAAGAGCATAAGAAACTTGCAGAAGATTTAGACAAAAATAATAGACTTCCAGCCTCGTTCATGGTAGTAGCTCCTGGTTCATGGAATCAACTTGAGGTGTGGGACGACATCAATCGGATGCGAACACTCAACACCACACAGAGCCGCCGCAGGGCACAGATGCATGTATGTCCCTTACAGCTTGATATCGTGGAGAGAATAATCAACAGATACAGCAATGAGGGTGATATCGTCTATGACCCATTTGGTGGGCTTATGACGGTACCAATGACGGCGGTTAAGATGTATCGGTACGGAAAAGGATGTGAACTGAATCCAGATTATTTCCGGGATGGTGTCGGATATTTACAGTCTGCGGAGAATGAAGTGGATGAACCAACATTGTTTGATTTATTTCCGGAGGTGCTGCCATGAAGCAGTGCGAGGGACAGATAAGCCTGATGGATTTGCTTGCACCTGTTATCCGAACTGCTGAGATACCGTGTCTTTTGCATGAAGGACAAACCGTGTATAAGGTTGTTCGTGGCGATGTTGAGACGCATACTGTTCAAAAGAGAACATGGACATGCGGTGGAAATAATCGAGGATATGACCTTGATGGAGATGTGACGTGGAATTCTCAGATCGGCAAGATTATATTCACTAGCAGAGAGCCAGCAGAGCGAGTAGCGCAGGAATATCTTGCAGAGTACGAACACATCCTTGCAGAAAATATCAGGGCAACAGGGGTTATCGCATATCGATATGAGTATAGAGGTCGAGAGATTGTTCAATCGTATTCTATTCTTGAAGATGGAACTTTTTATTTCAAATATGGAAGTATGTATGAACATATCGGTAAGGAAGTTGAAATCAAGAAGTTTGAGGAAGAACGCCAGCACTGTATTGAACGTAATGATACCTATGCAGTATTAGAGAATTACAAGCCGCAATACAAGAATATGTATAAATGCGGGCATAGTTCTTGGGTGTATGCAGAAGCAAGATATGAGTATATCAATGATTGACAGACCGGACAGCTCCGGTTTGCGTAGAATTGAACTGCCGAGGAAAATTCGGTAG
>OLPF01002447.1_pt1 | contig 12075 bp, 11 predicted proteins | sample 1673121 | NCBI WGS metagenome assembly OLPF01 (sample SAMEA3136756, study PRJEB25190) | human gut metagenome | reverse complement strand
TTGGCGGGCTCCTCTGTGGCGGACGAAGCCTTTCCCCAGGCGCGAGCGGCGCTGCTCTCCATTTTGCTGGCTATGTTTACCATCATCTTGCTTACGGTGCTGTCCAACTATGAGCGCAAGGGGCACTACCTCAGCGTGAGCAAAACCAAGGCCAAGCTGGTCAAGCAGAAGATTACCAACCCTGTGGCCAATGTGCTTGCGCACATCTACGCCTACGTGCTGTTCATCATCTATATGACGCCCGTGGTAATGATTGTCCTTTTCGCCTTCCAGAATTACCCCGCCATCCGCTCCAAGACGCTTAGCCTGAGCGATTTCACTTTGATCAACTTCTTTGGATCGCAGGATTACGAGTTCATGACCAACCGCGGCAAGCTCAAAACGCGGCCAGACGCCATTTCCGGTCTGTTTGCCAATTCCGACACCGTGGGGGGCATCCGGCTGAGCTTTGTGCTTTCGGCCCTGGCGGCGGCACTGGCGTGCGTCATCGTGGTGGTGGCGGTCAATTACATCTTTAAGAATCGCGGCAAAAAGCGGTCCACTGTGCTGGAATACAGCCTGCTGTTCCCCTGGCTTTTGCCCACCATTCTGATCTGCTATTCCTACCGCACGTTCTTCAACTCCGAGGAGGTATGGTATGTATTTAATACCAACCTCTACATGCGCGAAAATGTGCGTTTCCTTATCATCATGGCCTATACAGTGGTGAAGTTGCCATTTGCTTTGCGCATGATCAAGGCGGCGTTCTACGCCATAGATGAGGAGCTGGAGGACGCGGCGCGCAACCTTGGGGCAAGTGGACTGTACACCTTCCTCAAGGTAAAGCTGCCCATTGTGTTGCCAAGCGTGCTGGCGGTATTCGCCCTGAACTTCAACGCCCTGTTTACGGAATACGACATGTCCGCCACGTTCCATTCCAGCTATGGCAAGACCTACGCCATGGTGATTCAGAACATGTGCGCCGAGGAGGGCCGGGATGGCTACAACGTCAACGCCTCCGGCCGCAGGTGCGCCTCCACGGTGTTTATCATGCTGGTGAGCGGACTGATTTTGTACCTGGTATACGGCGTGGGCGCCAGGGATCTGGCCGACCGTCTGGCCCTGAAGGAGAAGCGGAGAAAACGGCGGGAGAAGATCGTGGCCCGCTTGCGAGGCGCAAGAGAGAAGGCTGCAGCCTAGCAGAGAGGCGGCATGGCGTTGGCGCCTCAAACTGTCTGCCGGAGCAAGTCAACGGTCAATTTTCACAAGAAAAAACAGATAAGCATGCCGAATATATAAATAAGGGCAGAAAACAGCAGTGAGCGGCATGCTGAACAGATACACGAAAAGCAGTAGAAAATGGAACTGGTTATTCTGGAGCCGCCGGTACCACGGGGCCATCTGCTGAAAAGATAGTTGGGAACGGCGGCCGCAGGCAACTATGACACATCGTATCAACGGTTCTGCGGGCGGAATTTGACGGGAAAAACGCCGGATGCCACAGCCCGGAACGTGAATAGGAAACACCGTTTTCCTAGCGTATGATACTCCCAAACAGATATTCAATGAGATTCTGGCCAGGCCAACAGGTTGAAAATCTGGGCTGAAACATCAACTTTCAGCTCAGATTTCTTTGTTTGTCTATAAGAAAAAGAAACGGGAGGCGAATGCGCATCAGGTCAAGAAGGGCAACACATGGCATTATGGGGGCAAAGCGCATATTGGGGTGAACAAGGATAGAAGGCTGTCTCACATAGCGAAGGTCACCTGAATCAATGACCACCACGTGATGCGGGCTTCCTTGTTATTGAATGGTAGCAAGACTGCCTGTTGTAACAGCGGCTTTCTAGAAGCCGGAAAGCGAGTAGATACTGCAGTCAGGAATAAGATAGAGCGTAAATTCACAAAAAATCAATCGCCGTCCTTTACAGGTCAAGAGACTGAACAAGAGTAGCCAGCATGCTGTTCGGAAAATAGAGTACGCTGAACCTCCCGACAAGGTAAAAACGGAGCACGTATTCGGTTAAAAAGCAATAAAAACGGGCATCTAAAAGCACTTTCATATGCGCATTGGTGAATTTGCTTTTGCTTGACAGGCCTTGCCGGGTAGTCTAATGCAGTTTGTTTGTACAAATTTGTACAAGGGATAATCTATATTCTTCTTATGCTGCTAGCTCCACGCTCTATTCCTGTCCAAAGTGCGGCATTTTTCAAAAAGAGCAGAATTCATAAATTGTTGATTTGTATCTATATGGACTTTAGCTGGTGCAATCCCTATATCAAACCGTGGACTTCTATCACAGCACGCTCAGCGCCAAGGCTGCGGAAGGCAATGTGAAACTGACGGCATTGGGCGAAGCCAATGATTTGCGTATGCCTTCCTTGCGCTACACCGAAGAGGAAATTGCTGAAGTGAACACCATTCTTGTCGACCTAAACGCCTATGTGGATGAATGGTTTGCGCTGTTTGTAAATGGCACACGTGATGTTGCAGACGATGCCACATGGCAGGAATACTTGAACGGCTTTAATGGCCTCCGGCTGGACGAACTAATGGGCTACTATAACGCCGCATATGCACGCTGGACCGCTGCTGCCGGAATGTAATGCATTCATTAAGGGGGGACGCAGCAGACACGCGCCTGCTGCGTCCCCTATTCCACATTCCAAGGAGGTGGCACACATGACGGGTACAAAATTCACCACGCGCCGCTGGTATCTAAGCGCACGTTCCCGCAGAAAGGGACTGATTGCGCTGGCCTTCCTACTGCCTGGAATCATCTACTACATCATGTTCCGCTATGCGCCCATGTGGGGCAATCTGATAGCCTTTCAGGATTTTAATCCCTATAAGGGCTTTGGAGGAAGCAAATGGGTAGGCCTTAAGCATTTTCAGATTTTCTTTGAGTCCACCAATTGCTCCCGCCTTATTATCAATACGCTTGCCCTCAGCATTTACAGCATTATCTTTAGCTTTCCGGTCCCCATTCTGTTTGCAATACTGCTCAACGAAGTCAGATTCAAACGCTTTCGATCCGTTGTGCAATCCATTAGCTATTTCCCTCACTTCATTTCCGTGGTTATCATCTGTGGTCTGCTGAAAAAGTATCTAGCGGTTTCAGATGGCTTAGTCAACGAAATCATTGCTGCTCTGGGCGCAGAACGAATCAACTTTTTGCAGGAACCTGGTTGGTTCCGTACCATATACATTGCCAGTGGCATATGGCAGGGCATGGGGTGGAGCTCCATTATTTACTACGCTATGCTAACCAGTGTGGATACGTCGCTGTATGAGGCAGCAGAGATCGACGGAGCGAACCGCTTTCAGAAAATGCTTAATATTTCCATTCCTGCGCTGGTGCCTACCATTGTTACATTGCTTCTGATGCAATTGGGCAACGTAATGAATGTTGGATTTGAAAAAGTTCTGCTAATTCAAAATCCAAGTACCTATTCTACATCGGATATTCTATCCACCTACGTCTACCGAATGGGCATTGGCCAGGCAAAGTATTCATTTGCTAGCGCGGTGGGGCTTTTCAACAACTTGGTAGGCTTGGTAGTGCTGCTGTTCTTTAATGCCGTTGCAAAGAAATTCAGCGACACATCACTTTGGTAAGAAAGGGGGTAGCGCATATGAAAAACAAATTGGCATTCCTTGACCTGGTTGTGATTGCTCTTCTCATTTTGTTTTGCATTATCTTTATCTATCCCCTGTGGACTATTTTGTGGCAACATTCTCCAGCCCCCTTGATTATGTCAAAAACCCGCTGGCAATGTGGCCTGAAAATTTTACGGTATATAACTTTGGCAAACTTTTGACATCCCAGAATGTATGGACAGGCTACAAGAATACGCTCATTTATACGGGATTAGGCACACTGATTGATGTTTCCATGACTTTTGTCATGGCTTACGCGCTCTCCTTGAAAGAGCTGCCCTGGCGCCGCCCCATCAGTTTTCTGATTACGCTTACGTTGTTCTTTTCCGGTGGCATGATTCCCACATACCTGATTATCAAAGCCTACGGCATGCTCAACAGCATATGGGCCATGGTACTGCCAGGCGCGATTGCAACCTACAATCTGATGATTACGCGCACCTATTTATCGCAGCAGATTCCCGGCGAGCTGGTAGAAGCCGCCGAGGTAGATGGTGCAGGCGCCCTTCGCACATTTCCTCAGATTGTAACGCCGCTGGCCAAGCCCATTCTGGCGGTTATCACGCTGTTCTACGCGGCGGATCACTGGAATGGGTATCTGGCGTCTCTTATGTATCTGCGGGACCGCTCCATGCACTCCTTGCAGCTGGTATTACGTGATATGCTCATTAACAACGAAACCATGGGATTGGCTGCAACCGATGCGGATAGTTTGAAAGCGCTGTATACCATTACGCTCAACTATGCTGTTATGTTTGTCTCCATCCTGCCCCTGCTGGTAGCCTTCCCATTTGTACAGAAATTCTTTGTAAAAGGTATTATGATCGGCGCAATAAAGGGGTGATTTCCCTTGAACAAATATGTTGAAACAGACTCCTATGTAGCGGATATGTATGTGCTGCGGACAGCGACCCACGAGATTAACTACTATAAGCGTATTGCCTACTGGGGACGTCCGATGCACCAGCATCCCACGGAATATCAGTTTCTGTTGGTAACCAAGGGATGCGTTATTTTAGAAATTGACGGCCATCACTATGAATTAGGTGCAGGAGATGCAAGCATTATCGGCCCCGGTATCATGCACCGGATTTATACAGATACCGGCTATGAACAAGTGGGCATTACCCTAAGCGCCATTGTGGATGACAGTGCGGGTTTGGTTCATCTGCTGAAGACGTATGTTGATCCTCACATGCTGATCCATTGTCCCTCCCTTCTGCACAAAGCGGATGCATTAGTCGAGCTGCTGAAGATCGATGGTCATTTTGCTGCTGCGGGGGCATATCTGCTAGTAAACCAGATTTTGTTGGACGCATTGGAAGGGCAAGTTTTTGGCGCCACTAAGCGCTTTGATGTTGAATTATCCCGTTACTTGTCCAATCATCTGGCTGACAAGCTTACACTAAAGAAAATAGCCGACCATTTTCACATTAGCATTTCGCAGCTGGAGCGCAGTTCCCGAAAATTCTTTGGTTCCGGCGTTATCGCCGTATACAATCAGAAACGGTTCAACTATGCCTATAATTTGCTTTGGCAGACAGAGCAAAGCATGAACGACATTGCGCAAAGTATCGGTTTTGAGGATTTGAGTAACTTCTCTGCGTTTATCTCCAAGCACGGGAAACAATCGCCCAGCAAAATTCGCAAAAGCATCGAATGGAAAAAAATAAAGACTACAAAATACAACAGGAGGAAGAAAAATGAACATTCAGGGGATTGTGGACAAGGCGAAATACATTGTGGACAGGCATCGCCTGGACGAGGGCGTGTATGCCCGCTGGCTGTGGCAGGAGAAAAGGGCGGAACAGGATGGCATAGTCAGCTCAGCATCCGGCATGCCTGCACTTCGCAATCTTGGTGTGAATGAATATGGTTGTGCGGATGCGGCCAACATTCTTTATATCATTGGTCAATTCATACAGGAGCCTGAAAAACGTGCCGCATGGATAAAAACCCTTCGTGGTCTGCAGAACCCAGAGACGGGCATGTATGCTGAGCCAACGCATCATACCATTCACACCACAGCACATTGTATCGCAGCGCTGGAACTGTTTGACGCCATGCCCCTTTACCCTCTGCGTGGACTAGAAAAATATCTCCAGTACGAGGAGCTGAATCAACTGCTGACCAACCTGGGCTGGGAAAATAGTCCCTGGAACAATTCTCACCAGGGCGCCGGCGTATTTGCGGCATTGGTGATTACCCGTACGTGCAGCCTTGAGTGGCAGCAATATTATTTCAAATGGCTGCACGATCGTGCTGACCCCGTAACCGGGCTGGGGTTAAAGGGCCGGCACGGTTCCGCACCCCTGTATTGGCAGCTGAACGGTTGGTTCCACTACTTTTTCAATCACGAGTTCGCTCATATGCCCATTCCGTACCCCGAAAAGCTACTCGACAGCTGCATCGCCATGTATCGGAACAAGGAGACAGAACTAGACCGGTTCTTTGGCCGTAGGGCAGGTTTCTGCTCAGGGTTTCCTGGCATGGCTTGATGCGCAGGACCCTGACACACGGGACGACATCAATGATTTGCACATGCTGTTCGGCGCAATGTGCGCTGTTGCTGAATTGCAAATAGCACTTCCTGGAGAATTCTCTACGGAATATCCTCTTAAGAACGTATTGGACCGGCGTCCTTTTATTTGAAGCTGAAGATATTGTTTGAACCGCAAAAGGAGGATCGTCAAGTGAGTTTCGATATCGCCGGTAATTTTCATGATAAGGCTTGGCTCGAGACAGTTGCTTCCAAGCTGCACCGTAAAATGGTCTATGCCGTCGGTAAGGCCAGGGAGGTTCCTTATATACCGTATACCACGTCCAATGGCCAATGGAAGGAAAATGATATCGGTTGGTGGACCAATGGTTTTTGGCCGGCGGTCATGTGGCAGATGTATATGAGCACACAAGATCCGTTATTTCATGAGGAAGCTGTCCGGACAGAAAAACTCTTGGACGAGGCTCTTGCGCAGTATGATGTACTTAGTCATGATGTTGGATTCATGTGGTTGATTCACTCTGGGGTTCGTTTTGCATTGGAACATCAGCAAGAGAGTTATGATCGAACCATGCGTGCTGCCCAGCATCTGGCGTGCCGTTTCAATCCGAACGGCTTCATCCGCGCGTGGAACGGTACTGGACAGGAAGGCTGGGCTATCATCGATTGCATGATGAATCTGCCGCTATTGTATTGGGCTTCACGGCAAACAGGCGACCCCAGGTTTGAACTGATCGCCATGCGTCATGCTGATACGTCCATGCGCGCGTTTGTGCGCGCCGATGGCAGCTGCAATCACATTGTAGTGTTTGATCCGTTAACAGGCGAAATGCTTGACAATCCGGGTGGTCAAGGATATGCTTCCGGCTCCAGTTGGAGCCGAGGCCAGGCATGGGCACTGTATGGCTTTGTCCTTAGCTATTTGTGCACCGGCAAACAGGAATACCTGGAAATCAGCAAGCGCGTAGCACATTATTTTATTGCCAACATTCCCGAAGATGGCATTGTGGATTGTGATTTCCGGCAGCCTGCTTTTCCAGAGGTAAAGGACACTGCTGCTGGTGCCATTGCTGCAAGCGGTCTTTTGGAGCTGGCCCGCTGTGTGCCCGAGCTGGAAGGGCAAAGCTATTTCCGTGCTGCTGTACGTATGCTTTACTCCATGGAGAAGTCATGTATCAACTGGGAAGAGGACGACCCTGCCCTGCTAACCAAGTGCACAAGTGCTTATCACGATATCTCCGGGCGTCATATAACCATGGTTTACGCCGATTACTTTTTCATTGAAGCAATCCATAAGTTACGTGGGGAAACCGGCCTGGCGTGGATTCCGGATGTGGCGCAGGTGAAGGAGCCGATCATCAGATCTGTTCAATGATGAAATCTGGCAGCGAAAATGGGGGAGCATACAGGAGAAAATTTATGGAGGTTTGCGCAGATGAGTACTCCACCTTCGAAATAATTCATGCATTATACAACTGCTGGATATGCAAAGACAATGGAACTGGAATGATGCTGCTGGACTTAAAGAACGCTAAGGCATCGGAACATAAGTAAAGAACAAGAGGGATCGGTCGATGTGCTAAAAGAGACTCAGACGGGTCCCTCTTGCCTTTTGATAATATTACAGAACATTTGTAACTTCTCCGTAACCACTTAATAATCCCGTGCCCTGATGACTTTCTCTAATTGTACAATACTTATTCATGAGCGGCAGCAGAGCGGTCAAAACGTGCGGGCATGGTGCCTGCAGAATGGGATTCGGGAAAACAGCTACTATTACTGACTGAAAATCATCCGGGAAGAAGCTCTTTGCGAGGCAGAGAACAAGCGCGGTGCGCTTGTCAGAGTAGAACCGCAAAAGCTGGCAGCTGAGACCGTATTGCCCCAGCCCTCCTCCGGGAAAATCGTGATTCGGGCATAGGTTGTGGAAGAAGAGTTTCCACCGAACACGGATATTGGGATTCTTGCAGCGTTCGTGAAGGCACTAAGCCATACTTGATTTCAGCCTCATATAGAATTACTACATTGCCTGCAGTTGTACGGACATGCGCAAGCAAATCGACGGCCTGGCCGCACTAGTACAAACCCAGTTCGGCCAAGAAATGGAGGAGACATCGCTCTATCTGCTGTGCGGATCACATTAAGGCGTTGTATGGGGATGGCATGGGATATATCCTGCTGTACAAGCGCCTGACGGAAAAGTGGTTCCAGTGGTCACAAAACGAGGCAGAGCTGAAAAAGCTTACGCTGCAGAAATTTTGCTGGCTTATGGAGGGGCTGTCCATTCCCCGGACAAAGGCGTTTATTCCGGGAAAGCCCGGAACCGTCTGCTGAAAAGCCGGTGGCTTTCTGAAAAAAGCGAAGAAGACCAAAAGGATTTTGCCTCCTGCATGTCGAATCAATCAGGCAAAAAGGGTGATGGAAGCTGTATGGGACAAACAGAAATACTTCTTGCAATTCAGCAGTAGCTGACCATGCTGCAAGCACCATTGATTTGCTCAGGGAACAAAGCCGGCAAAAGGATGAGGAGATTGAGAGACTCTGGCAAATTATTCTGAATCTTCAGCGCACCCAATTCGGACAGCGCAGTGACAAGCGGACGTACGTCCTTGACGGCAGGCATCAGCAGCTCAGCCTGTTTGACACGCAGGGGGAATCCATGCTTCTGGTCACAGCTGGAAGGAAAAGCGTACGCTGGAAGAGCTTTGTGTGTCGCTGCCTGCGGAAGAGAGAATCGTGGATTTGCCAGACAATGAGAAGATGAACGCCAACGGGCATGCACTGACCTACTTGCACCGGTCAGGAGTATATCCGTACAGAGCTTGTCATGGAACGTGCCAAAGCAGAGGTTGTCAAGCATTACCGGAAGGTCTATGTTGACCATGAGCTTGCACAGGAAACCGGCTATTCCGAGGTTTTCAAGCTGGTCATGCCGCCGGCGCTGCTGGCACACAGCTATGCTTCTGCTTCGACCGCCACTGATGTGCTGATGAAGATGGTATGTGGACGCTATACCCCTGTACCGGCAGGAGCAGATGCGGAAACCCCTGGGTGTGGGGCTGAAACGCGGCACCATGGCTCATTGGGTCATACAGATGGCGGGTCTCTATCTTCGTTCCTTCTGGAGGCGAATCCAGAGCGAGCTGCTGACCCAGAGCGCGATTCACGCCGATGCAGGCGCTCAAGGAGAAAGGTAAGCCGGCCGTCTGGGAATCGCGCATCTGGGTCTACGCATCCGCCAAACGTGCGTGCATCCAGCCGCGCTGCTTTGAATACCACGATAGCCAAAGCGAAAAATGGGCAAAGGCCTGCCTTGAAGGCTTCAGCGGCGTGCTGATCACAGACACAGCGGCTACAACAAGGTCCAGAAGTCGGAGCATGCGGGACGCTGGGCGCGCATGCGCAGGAAATGGATGGATGCGATGCCCGAAGGCGTTGACGCAAAGACCTGCAAGGCTGTGCGATAAGTTCTGCCTCCGGCTGCTTGAATTGGAACAGGCATATGAAAAGCTGCCCGCAGAAGATCGTCTCAGGCAGCATAAGGAAAAGTCAGGCCCGGTTCTCGAAGCGCACCGGAAATGGCCGAGTGAAGACGCACCTCTGTGCGTTTCTTGGGCATGGCGAGATTGCACTCAGGTTGAAAACATCATCCGCCCTTTTGTCGTTGTCCGGAAGGGATGGCTCTTTGCCGATACTCCCCAGGGTACTGAGGCGAGTACAATCATCTACTTGCTTATGGAAACGGCAAAAGCCAACAACTTGCGGCTGGATGACTATCTGCTTCATCTGTTCAGCATATCGCCTGAGCGCACAGGGCAGCGCAAGGACTTTGCGAGACAAGGTAAGATAAGGGACCTGTTGACAGTGCCGTTTTCAGCAGCGTAAGTGCTGGAAACCACGACTTTTCTGTATCAGGGGATTATTGAGTGGTTGACCAATTTCTACTTATTATTGGTAAACTATTTTTTACAAGGGCATAATGCCAAGTGAAAAGGTTTTAGATTTTCCAGTGGATTGTAACACTCTCACTGGTAGCGTCAATTTGTGATATGAGTATATCAACCACCTTGCGCTTATCGTCAAAGCTCACGGACTCCCAGTCATCGAGATAGCCCGTAATGCTATCAATCTGTGAAGCGGAAACAGAATTAGCGGTGAGGTCTGCGACCAGCCGGAGCTGTTTCTGCCGTTCCGCATCCAGTTCCTCAATGCGGGTGTTTGCGTATTGCAGGAGAAGCGGATTAGCGCCGGACAAAGTGTCCAGAAGTTTCTCGATCTCGCTTTCCGTCTTTGCCAGGGCGACACGGGCGGCGGTCAGCTTCGGATTATAGCTTTGTTCCTTGCCGCCTTTCAGCGTGTGGAATTTCCGCATCTTCTTAACCATCTCGCCGTAAACAAACGCCTCCATGCTTTGCGCGGTCAGCGTACCGGCTCCCTCGCAGCTCCCATTGTCCGCCCGCTGTTTGCATCGTAGGTAAACAACGCCATTTTGAGCTCTCAGGGCAGTTAGTGCATAACCACAGCGCCCACACTTGATTTTCCCGGCCAGCCATGTGTTATGGCATTTCCGGCCATTCTTGAATGTGGTGTTTTGTGAGAGCTTGCGCTGAACGGTCAGCCAGAGCTGGGAGGGGATGCGTCCCTGGTGGGGCGCAATCACAAGGATCGGCTCCTCACCCTCGCGCCCTTGATAGAGATAACAGCTATTGTCCCCTGTGAACATTTCCGGGGGACTTTCGATTTTTACGCCCTGGGCTTTGAAGTATTCGTAGATGTCCATATCAGCCTGGACGTAAACGGGGTTTCTCAACAGTTTAGAGATAAAGGCCCGTTGCAACGCCTTGTCATAGACCTTGATGGAGTGTTTGACAAAGTACCGGGTTATATCGCCGTAGGAATTGCCCGGCTCCGCATACATTTGAAACATGAGCTCGGCAAAATCCATTTCCGCATTTTCCACCAGCTTCTTTGTCTTGATCCCGTCCATGACGATGGGCTCAGTATCAAAACCGTATGGCGTCCGGCCCCGCATATAGTAGCCTTTGCTACACCGGGAATAGAAAGCGTCCTGCACACGCATCTGGATGCTTTCGCGTTCAAGCTGGGCAAAGACAATGCAGATATTGAGCATCGCCCGGCCCATCGGCGTGGAAGTGTCAAACTTTTCTGTGCAGGACACAAACTCCACATCGTACTGCTTGAACAGCTCCATGAGCTTTGCGAAGTCCACGATGGAACGGCTAATCCGATCCAGCTTGTAGACGATCACCCGCTTAATCAAACCCAGCTTGATGTCCTGCAGAAGCCGCTGGAAGTCGGGGCGCTCAATGTTCTTGCCAGAGTAGCCCTTGTCTTTGTATTCCTTACCCTCACCGCCTTTAAGCTCATAGCGACAAAACTCAAATTGACTTTCAATGCTGATACTGTCCTTTTTGTCAATCGACTGCCGCCCGTAAATTGCATCTATTCTACTATCCATAATTAGCTCCCTTCCGTTAAACGGGAGCCAACCTACAATTATATTGTACCTCTGCCGCCCCCTTACCACAAGGATGACTCTGGCCTACCCCCGCCCAGCATATTTGCGGAACACATCGAACAGCCGCCGCTCGACCTCGCGGTTGCGCTTATCCTGTTCCTGCGGGGAAAGAACGGGGGTGAGATTTCTAACGGTGATCGTGCGATCTCCGAGAACAGCAGTTTTGACTTCACTTTCGTATTTGACCTGTGCCTGCATAAAATCCCTCCCTTACAATCAAAGAATGTTTTGAAACATGGAAAAGGCCAGCACCGAGAAAGTGCTGGCCTCAGGCTGTCAAAGAAGCCACTTTGCATCGTAGCAAAGTGGCTTCTTGCAGTAGGAGAAAGTAGAAATACGATAAAGGTCGCCACTTGTGGAGGGCGAGTTTCTTGAGATTCATCGCAGCAAACTTGA